>SDBU01000053.1_pt1 | contig 145298 bp, 173 predicted proteins | sample 2277071 | NCBI WGS metagenome assembly SDBU01 (sample SAMN10397929, study PRJNA504765) | marine sediment metagenome | isolation source: marine sediment core GS08_GC12, 126 cmbsf | place: Arctic Ocean: Gakkel Ridge, Loki's castle | collected 2008
TAACAACAGAAGACAATGAGGTTATTGAGTATGAGTCTGTTTTTTATAGAACTCCTGCCTACTCGGTGAGAGAGTACGAATAATGGGGGCATTTAAGGAGACTTCTCGTCTTCCGGAATTCGAGAAGGATACAAAGAGACTCCTAAAAAAGTTTAAAACCATTGAGGACGACCTAAAGATCTTTATTGAAAAGCAACTATTCCTTTACCATAAATTGAAGGTTGACAACAAAGGTATTTTTCAAATCACAGGTTTACTGGTAGGAAACCCCAAGGTCTATAAATCAAAGAAATTTGCCTGCAGGTCTCTAAAGGGGAAGGGTGCTCGGTCCGGGATAAGAGTAATCTATGCCTATGATGAAGAGAAGGATAAGGTTGAGCTAATTGAAATGTACTACAAAGGTGATAAGGAAAATGAAGATAGGCAGAGAATACTGGAATACCTGCGCTAATAATCATAATGGCTAGCCGCAACTTGTTACTACTGGCTATCGGCGCCCTGATTCTGTTCTCTAGACGTGCTAAGTCAGCCAGTGAATCCGGATAATAGCAACCATTTTTTACTTACAGTATAGGTAAATATTTCTTAAGCTCGTATTCAGTTACCTGGGATCGATACTCGTTCCACTCTATTTTCTTGTTCTGTATGAAAGCCTCAAATACATGTTCCCCCAGGGCTTTTCTCACCAGCTCGCTCTTCTCGGTCAGCATTATCGCTTCCAGCAAGCTGGCGGGCAGGGTGCCTATTCCTCGCTTGCGCCTTTCATCTTCGGTCATCTCGTACACGTTTTCCTCAATCGGGTCAGGGGCTTCGTACCCCTTCTCAATCCCCTCCAGGCCAGCGGCCAGCATAACACTGAAGGTAAGATACGGATTGCAGGCGGGGTCGGGAGACCTGAATTCAATCCTGGTCGCCTTTTCCCGGCCGGGACGGTACTCCGGCACCCGGATAAGGTCGGAGCGGTTCCGCCTCGCCCAGGAGAGGTATACCGGCGCCTCGTAGCCGGGCACCAGCCGCTTGTAGGAGTTGACCCACTGGTTGGTAACCGCCGTAAGCTCAGGGGCGTATTTGAGCAGGCCGGCAATGTAGCCCCGGGCAACCTTCGACAGGTGGTACTCGTCATCCTTATCGAAGAAGGCGTTTCTTTCGCCCTTAAAAAGCGACTGGTGAACATGCATACCACTGCCGTTGATGCCAAATATAGGCTTGGGCATAAAGGTGGCATAGACCCCGTACTTCAGAGCTACTTCTTTAACAATCAGTCGGTAGGTCATCACGTTATCAGCCATGGTCAGGGCATCCGTGTATCTCATGTCTATCTCATGCTGGCTGGGGGCAACCTCGTGATGGGAGTATTCGACGCCGATGCCCAACTCCTCCAGGGTGAGGACGGTCTCCTTTCTCATCTCGATAGCGGCATCCCTGGGGGTGAGGTCAAAGTAGCCCCCATGGTCCAGCACTTCTGTAGTATAGGAGTTCGGGCCCTTATCATCCTTCTTAAAATAGAAGTATTCCAGCTCCGGACCCACATAAAAAGTATAGCCTATATCAGCGGCTTTCTTTAGATTCCTCTTCAGGACATATCTAGGGTCGCCGTCAAAGGGTTCACCACCGGGTCTTAGGATATCGCAGAACATCCGGGCGACGGCACAGTGCTCACGCGGCCTCCAGGACAACAACTTGAAGGTATCCGGGTCGGGCATCGCCACCATGTCGCTTTCATCAATACGGGCAAACCCTTGAATCGAAGAGCCGTCAAAGCCCATCCCCTCCTCCAGGGCTCCCTCCAGCTCCTCGACGGTGATGGCGAAGCTCTTGAGGATGCCCAGTATATCGGTAAACCACATCCTGATGAACTTGACATCATGCTCTTTGGCTGTCTTTAAGATATATTCCTTGGCTTCCTCTTTACTTCTGTCGGTCATCGCTACCCCCTTTTTTAGTGATTTGTACATTCTTGGTACATTATAGTATATATTCAGGCTAATAGCTCACTTTTAGCCATTATTTTCCTGATTGCATTTTTACCTCCGCAGTCTGTCTATATCGCATTTTCGTCTCTATCGCCGGTGCGGACACGCACCACGCTCTCTACCGGGCAGTACCATAATTTTACCATCACCTACCTCGCCTGTTCTGGCATCATAAATCAGACCTTTTCGTGGAAGCCGCATTGTCTTGCCCCCGAAGCAGTCTGCATGCTACAATAGGCAGGCCAGGGCTGAGAAGCCGAAGTAAGGTAATACTGCATAATGAGTGAACCTATTATCATTATCGAGAACCTGACCAAGTACTACAACAAGTTCCTTGCCCTCGACAACCTGTGCCTGAAGGTGGCGAAGAACGATAATGTCGGCCTACTCGGCCCCAACGGCGCCGGCAAGAGCACCACCCTAAAGATTCTGTGCGGGCTCATCCGCTCCTCATCCGGCGCCGCCTATATCGACGGCATCAACATAGCCCAGAAACCGGAGCAAGCCCTGCTCAGAATCGGCGCCATTATAGAGACGCCGGAGTTCTACCCCTTCTTCACACCAAAAGAGACCCTCAGCTACCTGGGCCGGCTTAGGGGAATGAATAGGGACAGGTTAAAGCAGGGTATAAAGGAGGTAATCCACCTCGTCAGGCTGGACGACTGGCTTACCGTAAAGATAGAGAAGTTCTCCCGGGGGATGAAACAGCGTCTCGCCCTGGCGCAGGCCCTGCTGCACGACCCGCCGGTGCTGATTCTTGACGAACCGGCTCTGGGGCTCGACCCCAGGGGTGTGGTCGAATTCCGCGAGATTATCGAAGGGGTCGGCAAGGATAAGACGGTCTTCTTCGCCTCGCACCAGCTGACCGAGGTCGCCCAGATATGCAATCAGGTAGCCATAATAGACCACGGGCATCTGCTCGTCTACGATAGCATCGCCGAACTGGAGAAGAAATACCAGTCGCTTGAACGCGCCTACCTGGAGCTAACGGGAGGGTACGTTGAGTGAATTAGGAAAGCTAGGGATAGTCACCAGATACGAGTTTCTGAAGCACCTCCGCAGAAAACGTCTTTACGTTATCCTGGGGCTTGCACTTATCGCCGAACTGGCAGTCCTCATTATTATGCCGTTGCTGATGGATGGCTACCCGGATAGCATGATGGTCATGGCTGCCCTGCTCACCGTTGGGGCGAGCCTGGCGGCGATTGGGGCCATCTTCTTTGCCGGAGATGCCATAGCCGGTGAGTTCGAGAGTAAAACCGGCTTCATACTTTTCACCAACCCGGTCCGACGAACCACACTGGTTATAGGAAAGTATCTGGCAAGCTGTATCGCGGTGACACTGCTCATTATTTTCAGCTACGTGATTATTTCTATTTCCCTGCTGGCGATATATGGAGATATCCCGATTGAGACGGTTAAATCATTTGGCTTGTGTCTCCTCTTTGCCGGCAGTGTTATCTCGGTAACCTTCTTTTTCAGCTCGGTGTCAAAAGGGGCTATGGGAGCTACCGTCATGACGCTTCTTTTCATCATGGTCATTTCAGGGATTATTGAGAGCGTCCTCTTGTTTGCCGGTAAGCCATACTGGTTTCTCCTGTCCACTGGCGGTGACAGCATCGCTGCCGTCTATGGCGGATATGAGCTTCTCCTGGGAGGAATTATGCCCCAGGGTGTTGAATTGCCCTTTGAAATGGAGACAATGGACATCGGACTCACGGCTATAGCAATGGCTGGCTACCTGGTGGTGGGCTTCCTTTTAAGCCTCTGGATAAGTAAAAGGAGGCAGCTAGCCTAGCCAGGCTATGTCTTCTTCAAAACGCTTGCCGCCGGTCCCTAAATATCATTCCCCGCAGATTATGCTTTTCATTCTTATAACCGATAGGTTATAATATAAAACCCTGCCTATATCTTCTGGTATTGTTACTTTTACCGTAGCCTCCCTGATAACGAGATAGTATATTATATAACAGGTATAGCCAGTTAGTAGGTTGAGAGATAACAAATGCATATCGTCTGTTGTGTTAAGCAGGTTCCGGACACTACCCAGGTAAAAATCGACCCGGAAACCAACACCCTTATACGGGCTGGAGTGGAGTCAATCTGCAACCCCTATGACCTGGTAGCTGTCGAGGCGGCGGTACAGCTCACCGAGAAATACGGCGGCAAGGTGTCTGTTATCTCGATGGGGCCGCCCCAGGCTGAATCAGCCCTGCGGGAATGTCTATCTCTGGGAGCCAGCAAAGCCGTTCTACTATCGGATAGAGCCTTCGCCGGCGCCGATACCCTGGCTACCAGCTATACCCTCTCCCAGGCTATAGCTAGAATCGGCACCGCCGAGCCCGTCGATCTCGTCATCTGCGGCAAACAGGCGATTGACGGCGATACCGCCCAGACCGGACCCGGCATCGCCACCTGGCTGGGATATACCCAGTTTACCTATATCTCGGAAATCGTCGGCATAGCCGATGGCACCATTACCGTTAAAAGGGAGGTCGAGGGTGGCTGCGAGATTATCGAGGGCAGGCTTCCGGCACTGCTGACCGTCGAGCTGGAGCTAAGCTCCATACGCTATGCTACCCTCCCCGAGTTGATAAGAGCCCTGAGGCAGGAAGTCAAGGTATGGGGAGCCAAGGAAATAGACGCCCTACCGGAGCGATTAGGACTAAAAGGCTCACCCACCTCGGTGCGGGAAATCTTCGCCCCGCCGGTACGGGGAGGAGGCACGGTCTTCGATGTCAAAGAGAAGAAAGAGCAAGCCACCGAGGACTTCCTTGAGGCTCTCTTCAAAAAAGAGCAAACGCTGATGGATGAAATATTGAGTACGGACAGCCATGCCCAGGAATAGCAAGGGCCGGGAAGTCGCCGAGGTTGTCCCGGGTAAGTGCATCGGGTGCCAGCTCTGCATTGGAGAGTGCCCCGTCGACGTCATCGTGATGGAGGACGGGGTAGCCAGAATCGATGCCGAGGGCTGTATCGGGTGTAACAAGTGTGTCGACGTCTGCCCGGTAGTGGGTGCCATCCTCTACGAAAAGCCAAGGAAGAAAAAGGCGGCTAAAGCCGCCGCCGTATCCTGCCCTATCGACGATTACAAGGGCGTCGCCGTATTCATTGAGGTCCAGGGCGGGCGGGGCACCGAGGTCTCCTGGGAGCTGATAGGCAAAGCCAGGGAGCTAGCCCAAAAGCTGGAGACCAAAGTGCTCGGCTTTCTGCCGGGAAGGAATATAGAGCCGGTAGCCCAGGAGGCCATCGCCTACGGCTGTGATGTCGTCTATAAGATTGACGACCCGCTCCTCGAGACATACCTGCCAAAGGTATACGGCAAAGCCCTGGTTCATTTATGTAAACAGGTCAAGCCGGAGATAATGCTCCTGGGGGCAACCCCCCTGGGCAGAGACCTGTCCAGCGTGGTCTCCACCCAGCTAGGAACCGGGCTGACAGCAGACTGCACCGGTCTGGATATAGACCCTGAAAACCGTCTGCTGCTGATGACCCGCCCCACCTTCGGCGGCAGTATTATGGCTACCATCCTCTGCCGCAACCACCGTCCCCAGATGAGCACCGTGAGGCCCCGGGTGATGAAAATGCCCAAGAAAGACCCCGACCGCCGGGGAGAGATTCACAGCCCCAGCTTCGAAGTTGCCGAAGAAGTATTGCCAAAGGTGCTGGATTTCATCCCCAGGAAAGCTGAAGCCGGTGACATCGATATCACCAGGGCGCCTGTCCTGGTGGTAGTTGGCAAGGGAGCCTGTGACGCCAAGAGCCTGCCCATGCTTGAGGAGCTTGCCCATCTCCTAGGAGGGACTATCGCCTGTTCCCGGGCGGTGGTAGAGACGGGTCTTCTGCCCTACTCCAAGCAGGTGGGGCAGACGGGGAAGACGGTAGCCCCAAAAATCTATATCGGCGTGGGTGTTTCGGGGGCGGTGCAGCACCTAGTAGGCATACAGGGCTCTGACAAGATAATCGCCATCAACACCGACCGCCAGGCACCCCTGGCACAGATAGCCGACTATGCCCTCATCGGCGACTACCAGGAGATAGTACCGCAGCTAATCAAGGGTATCAAAGCCAGAGCCGGGAAGGAGGGTAACAGAGGATGAAAGAGTCCTTCGATGTCGCCATCATCGGTGCCGGTCCGGCCGGTATTTCGGCGGCTTGTATCCTGGCCGATTCCAATGTAAAGACCATCGTCCTCGAGCGCGGCGAATACCCGGGAGCCAAGAATATGTCCGGTGGCGTCCTCTATGGCCACAACCTGGCTCAGATACTCCCCGACTACACCGAGCGCAATTGCCCCATCGAGAGGAACATTGTCGAATCCAGAATATGGTATCTGTCGAACGAGGGCGGCTACAGCATCGGTTACCGTGACAGTATCTTTGCCACCGATAGAAAATATAACGCCTTTACCGTGGGTCGAGCCAGATTCGACCGCTGGTATGCAGAGCAAGCCCGCAAGAAGGGCGCCCTTATTGTGCCCTCGACCACGGTGGTTGACCTCCTCCGGAACGATAAAGGCGGCGTCATCGGCGTCGCCACCAGCCGGGAAGACGGAGAGGTTCGTGCCAAGGTCACCCTGCTGGCAAACGGCATCAACTCCCCGCTGGCGGCCAGCACCGGTTTCCGCGCCGAGCCCAAGCCGGAAGAGGTAGCCCTGGCGGTCAAGGAGACGATTGAGCTACCCGGCGAACTGATTGAACAGCGCTTCGGCGTCTCCAGTGGGGACGGCGTTACCATCGAAATACTGGGTGAGATTACCGGGGGTATGGATGGGGTGGCTATAATCTATACCAACCGCGATACCCTGTCCTTAGTCATCGGTGCCAACTTGGCCGATTTAGCCGCCAGCAAGCTCAAGCCCTACGAACTGATGGAGTCCTTCAAACAGCACCCCATGGTCGCCCCGCTCATCGCCGAGGGGCAGTCAAGGGAGTATATCGCCCACTGGCTCCCCGAGGGCGGCTATGATGCTATGCCCGGCCTGTACGGCGACGGCTATCTCATCGCCGGCGACTCGGCGATGCTGTTCAACGCCCTCCACCGCGAGGGGAGCAACCTGGCTATGGCTTCGGGCAAGATGGCCGCCGAAACCATTATTGAAGCCCTCAACCGGGGCGATTGCTCCCAGAAGGGTCTGTCCGGCTACGGCGAGAGGCTGGCGGAGTCCTTCGTCATCAAGGATATGAAGAAATACCGCAGATTCGGTAAATTCCGCTACCGGCACAAGGAAATATACAGCCAGCTACCCCGCCTGGCTTCATTCGCCGCCCGGGAGATGCTTACAGTCAACGGCATCAGCAAAAAGCAGAAACAGAAGCTAATAATGCAGGAGATTCGCAAAGAGACATCCCTCTGGAGACTGCTCCGCCTGCTATGGCGGGGGTGGAGGTCGGTAAAATGAAGATAGAGGATAAGCTGTTTTTAGACCGTTTCAAGGTGGATGAGGAAAGCCATCTAAAAATAATAGACAGCCAGAAATGCATGCGAGACTGCCCGGAGCAGCCCTGCCTTTACCTATGCCCGGCAAACGTCTACCGGCTGGAGCAGGACCACATCAGCGTCAACTACGAAGGATGCCTGGAATGCGGCTCCTGCCGTATCGCCTGCCCCCACCTGAACATAGAGTGGCGCTTCCCCAGGGGAGGCTACGGCATCAGCCACAAGTTCGGCTAGATAGTAACGGGCACAAGCCGCTAGAAGTAGTAGCGTCCCCGCTTTTTGATAAGATAGCCGACCGCCAGCCCGAACAGCAGACCACCGAGGTGCGCCTGCCAGGCGACATAGGGCAAAAAGGATAGAATTATAAAACCACCGATGACAGCTACCCATATCGGTATCGGCGCCGGTATCGGGAAGATAAAGACCCTCAGGTTGGGTCTCAATATGGAGAGCGCTCCGCCCAGGGCAAATACAGCCCCCGAGGCACCGATAGCCAGAGCCAGAGAGTCCGGGTCTATCAACGTCCCCAACGCTACGAAGAAAATGCCCCCCAGTATACCTCCGCCGAAATATATTAACAGGAATTGCTTGTCGCCAACCAATCGATTAAGGAAGTTTCCGAAGAAATAGAGGGTCAGCATATTGGCAAAGAGGTGGAAAAAGCCGTCATGGAGAAACATACTGGTAACCAGGCCCCAGGGATATTGAAAGAAGACCTCAGCCGGTGACCATAAGCCCAAATTGATAATCAAGTCCTGTGATATGGTGGTGGCGATATATAGTAAAAGGTTGATGCCTATTATTGCCAGTATCGGGTTCAACATCACCCTCAATGATAGCAGCTAGGCTCTGCTTATAGCAAGTATGGCTTTAGAGTTCGTTTGAAATCCATCCCCTCAAAGAGTTCAAAGAATCTTGGATCTTCGACCTGCCCCCTTCCTTTTCCAAAGGAAGGGGGAATAACTTTTAAGAGGGGCTAACGTCCCTCTCTAAATGTCTCTCTCTTTTTATCGTTCCTATAATTGGTGGGTTAATAGAGCAAAGCCCTCCCTAAATTTCTCCCCCTCATACTTCTAACGCATACCACAGCTAGGGGAGTTTAGAAGAGGGGGCTTTGCCCCCTCTTCTAAAAATCTTTCCCCCTCTCCTTGCAAGGAGAGGGGGACTAAGGGGGTGAGGTTGCTCTGTTAATAAAAGAGCATCGGTGATTTTAGCCCCAGACCACCCCTCCACAGATTTTCCAACTTTAATTTCCCACCCTTCCCACCCTCGGTAAGGGGCGTATAAAGAGGATAGGGTTGCTCAGATAAAAGATTCCGCTCACGCATAGTTGCGTGCTTTTAGTCTTGTTGTTACAATTAAGGTTAATTCAGAAGGGATTTATTATGACAACCGATTACAACCCACAGCAAATAGAAAAGAAGTGGCAGCAGAGGTGGGCTAAAGACAGGCTCTACGAAGTCTCCGAGGATAGCAACAAACCCAAGTGGTACGCCCTGACCATGTTTCCCTATACCTCGGGCGACCTGCACATCGGGCACTGGTATGCCATGGCACCGTCCGATGTCCATGCCCGCTTCAAGCGGATGCAGGGCTATAACGTGTTACACCCGATGGGCTTCGATGCCTTCGGCCTGCCGGCCGAAAACGCCGCCATCAAGCGAGGCATCCACCCCTACAAGTGGACGATGCAGAACATCGAAAATATGCGCCGCCAGCTCAAGAGTATCGGCGCCATCTATGACTGGAGCCGCGAGGTTATCACCTGCCAGCCGGAATACTACAAATGGACGCAGTGGTTCTTCCTCAAGCTTTACGAACATGGTCTGGCTTATCGGGGCAAGGCGCCGGTCAACTGGTGCCCCAGGTGCCAGACGGTTCTGGCTAACGAGCAGGTGATTAACAACGGCTTCTGCGAGCGTTGTGAGGAGGCAGTCACCCGGCGAGATCTGGAGCAGTGGTTTTTTCGCATTACCAAATATGCCGATGAGCTGATGGAATATAACGATATAGATTGGCCGGAGCGGATAAAGATAATGCAGCGTAACTGGGTGGGCAAGAGCGCCGGCTGTGATATTTCCTTCGCCCTGGACCACCCCGGCGCTGATGAAGAGGAGATAAGGGTATTCACCACCCGCCCCGATACCGCCTTCGGCGTTGCCTTTATGGTGCTGGCTCCGGAGCACCCGCTGGTCGCCAGGCTGACATCAGCTGAGAAAAAAGCCAAGGTAGAAGAGTATATCACCAGGTCACGGCGGCTAACCGAGATAGAAAGGCTGTCCACCGAGAAGGAAAAGGACGGCGTCTTCATCGGCGCCTGCGTCACCAATCGCCTAAACGGAGAGAAAGTGCCCATCTGGATTGCCGATTACGTCCTGCTTAGCTACGGGACGGGAGCAGTGATGGGTGTTCCCGCCCACGACGAGCGCGACTTCGCCTTCGCTAAAAAATACAACCTGCCCATCCGGGTGGTTATAGCGCCGCTGGACTGGCAGGGCGAAGAGCTAAAAGAAGCCTATATAGACGAAGGCAAAATGGTCAACTCGGGGCAGTTCGACGGGCTTGCCAGCGAAGAGGGAATAGAAGCCGTTTCCGACTACCTGGAGAAAAGGGGCTGGGGCGGGCGCTCGGTAAGCTATAAGCTCCACGACTGGCTAATCTCCCGTCAGCGCTACTGGGGGGCGCCAATACCTATGGTCTACTGCGATAAGTGTGGCGTTGTACCGGTGCCGGAGAAAGACCTGCCGGTGCTACTACCAGAGGACGCTGAGTTCAAACCCACCGGCGAATCGCCACTTAAATACAACGAGCGGTTCGTCAACACCACCTGCCCCAAGTGCGGCGGCAAGGCTAAACGGGAAACGGATACTATGGACACCTTCATGTGTTCATCATGGTATTTCCTGCGCTACACCAGCCCCGGCTGTGATACCGCCGCCTTCGATGACATACGGATGAAACACTGGATGCCGGTCGACCTCTACACCGGCGGCGCCGAGCACGCCGTGATGCACCTGCTCTACGCCCGCTTCTTTGCCAAGGCGCTACGAGATATGGGGTTGATTGGCTTCGGTGAGCCGTTCAGCCGCCTGTTCAACCAGGGGATTATCATTTCCCAGAAGCAAAAGATGAGCAAGTCCCGCGGCAACGTGGTCAACCCGGATGCCTATGTCTCCGAGCTGGGGGCGGATGCTGTGCGCGCCTATTTGATGTTCGTCGCTCCCTGGGAGCAGGGCGGCGAGTGGAACGACAGTGGCATCAGCGGCATCAGCCGCTGGCTCAACCGGCTGTGGAAGCTGGTGCTGGAGGGATACCAGACAAAGGGTGAGGCAGGCAGTCAAAAAAAGCATAAGGGTTTACAGCGTGTCACCCACCAGACCATCAAAAAGGTGACCGAAGACCTGGAGAGGATACGTTTTAATACCATGATAGCCGCCCTGATGGAGTTCACCAACTACCTATCAAGGGTGAGGGAAGACGGCTCCGTACCCGAAAATGACTGGCGACAAGCCATCGACACACTGCTCCTTTTACTGGCGCCGACGGCTCCCCATATAACCGAGGAGCTGTGGCAAAGGCTCGGCTACGAATACAGCATCCATAACCAGCTCTGGCCCGGGTGGGATGAGGAGCTGGCTAAAGACGAGGAGATTACCCTGGTCGTTCAGGTCAACGGCAAACTGCGGGACAGGATTGCCGTGCCGGCATCCATCACCGAGGATGAAGCCCGGGCGCTGGCACTGGACAGGCAGAGAGTTAAGTCTTATATTGAAGGTAAAAAGATTGCCCAGATAATCTATGTCCCCAGGAGGCTGATAAACCTGGTGGTAAAGTGAACATCTGAGAAATCAAATAGAGGCAGTGGTCATTATGACATGGACTGATAATGCAAAGGGGAAATTTGAACAAGCCATGAAGCAATTCAAGGGGAAGCGTTATCGTTGTGCTTTATGCGGTATGGAAGGTGAATATGATAAAGACCTTACCTCTTGTATTACAAATACAGGCAAGTTTGGAATACTCCAAGGCGATACTTATACAGCATCAGTTGAGACTTCATTTATGTGCAAAGATTCAGGTGCATGTTGGCAACGGCAGGGAAACAAACGCACAAAGCCTTAAAACATTAAGGGGAGTTTGAGGGGCGAACCCCCTCTTTTTAATAAAAATTCCCCATCCCCTTAATAAGGGGAAGGGGATAAAGGGGATGGGGTCAAATCAATATGAAGATATCTTTTATCGGCGGCGGCAATATGGGGCAGGCGATGCTGTCAGCCATTATAAGCAAGGGCTTGGCCACTCCTGATAATATCTCTGTCAGCGATAAAAACAGCGCCCGCTTGGAGCAACTAAAACAGGACTTTGGCGTTTATATCAGTGGCAATAACCTTGATGCTTTTGCCAGAGGTGACATTATTATACTAGCCGTCAAGCCGCAGGACCTGGATGAGGTAATGACCGAGGTCAGCGGTCGGCTTGAGTCCGGGCAACTGGTGCTATCTATTATTGCCGGTAAAAGTATTGCCACTCTGCGGCAGGGCTTAAAGCATAACGCCATCGTCCGGGCGATGCCCAACACTCCAGCCCAGATCGGACAGGGAATGACCGTCTGGACGGCTACCGATGAAGTAACCGAAGAGCAGAGAGCAGCAGCCAGCTCTATACTCGGGGCTATGGGCAAAGAGGTCTATGTCGCCGATGAGGGTTATATAGATATGGCGACAGCGGTAAGCGGTAGCGGTCCGGCTTATCTCTTTCTCTTCATGGAGTCCCTGATAAACGCCGCAGTTGGACTTGGGTTACCGCCGGAGACAGCCCGAGAGCTGGTTCTACAAACGGTCACCGGTTCGGCAGCATATGCCCACCAGTCGGACAAGGGCCTGGCTCAACTCAGGGAGATGGTTACTTCACCCGGCGGTACCGCCGCCGAAGCTATAAAAGCGCTGGAAGCGGGCATGTTCCCGGAACTGGTTAAAAAAGCGGTAGCCGCCGCTTACGAACGGGCAAAACAGCTAGGGGGTTAAGAAATGAACTGGCTAGATATACTGCTTTTGGTATTGCTGGTAATCCCAACCTTTATCGGCTTAAGAAAAGGGCTGATTAAGGCGGTGTTGTCCCTGGTGGGCTTGATAATCGGCGTTGTCCTGGCCGGCCATTTCTACAAGCCGGTTTCCAATATCTTCGGCTTTATCTCCAACGAAAACGTGGCTTATATCCTGGCTTTTATTTTGATACTGGCACTGGTGATGGTAGCCGCCTTTTTCCTGGCTCGGCTGCTGAAGTCAATCATTTCAGTAACGATGTTAGGCTGGGTTGATAATGTCGGCGGTGCCGTCCTCGGCTTCTTATTCGGCTTTATATTCCTGAGTGCCATTCTGGCGACATGGGTGAAGTTCTTCGGCAGTGAACTGCCGACCGAGTCTTTCCTGGGCAAGGTTATGCTCGACTATTTTCCCCTGATACTCGGTTTGCTGCCCGGTGAGTTTGGGGAAACTATCCGCAGTTTCTTCCAGCCATAGCTTACAGCATTTATTATCTTAGTTATATGGTAACGATTATTCGCTTATTAAGGTATTAGGTAATCTTGGGTGTTTCGCCGGGGTGCAACACCCGCCACTTTTCCAGGAGCTCCTCCCGGGTTTGCTGATGCTCCGGGTCAGGGATACAAGAATCTACCGGGCAAATGTCAACACATTGCTGGATTTCATGACTGCCGACGCACTCAGTGCATTTATCCGGGTCAATGACATAGATAGTCTCCCCCTCAGAGATTGCCTCGTTAGGGCACTCTGGTTCACAAGCACCACAACTAATACACTCTTCTGTAATTTTGTACGGCATAAAATCTATTTCCTCCTGACCTTGTTCCTCTTGGAATGGAATTACTCTGGGTAAAAATCCCCATGTTTTATAGCCCTACATTTTACTATGCACCTTCCTTTTTTCTCAAGGCTTCTGCCACGTGTTTGGGTACAAGGTCGTCGATGTTACCGCCCAGTCTGGCTACCTCCTTGAGAATGCTAGAGCTTAAGAACTGGTATTCCGGGCTAGCCATCAGGCAGACCAGCTCAAGCTCCGGATTGAGCTTCTTGTTCATCATCGCCATATCAAACTCTCGTTCAAAGTCAGCGCTTACCCTCAAGCCCCGCACCATAGCCTGTGCCTTTACCCTGTCGGCGAAATCAATGACGAGGCCAGTAAAAGGCATTACCTCGACATTGGGTAGACCGTCTACCGCCTTGTACGCCAGCTCCACCCTCTCCTCAAGGGTAAACATGAGCTGTTTGCCCGGGTTATCGTAGACACCTATGACCAGCCTGTCAAAGATCTTGGCCGCTCTGGTGGCAACGTCGATATGTCCGTTGGTTATCGGGTCAAAGCTACCGGGGTAGATGGCAATCGTCAAATCCCGGCCTCCTTGCGGTATAGTGCGATAACGCTATCACCATGGCGGCGTTCCTTTATGAGATTCAGCGAGGCATAGGTCGGCTCCAACTGCCGATGTGGCGAATGGGTTACCACAACCATCGTTCTTTCACTGACCAATTTTGAATTCGCCAGCCGCTCTATAATCCTTCCTATAGACGGATTAGCATAAGGTGGGTCCACTAGTATTATAGTATACTCATTATCTAAAAAGGAGATAGCCCTAGCAACGCTACAGCAATAGACGTGTGCCCGGTCTCCCAGCTTTGTCTTTTCCAGATTCTGCTTTATTATAGCACAACATCCCGGTTTGTGCTCAACAAAGTCAACCCAGCCGGCGCCACGGCTGAGGGCTTCAATGCCGAGGGCGCCACTGCCGGAAAAAAGGTCAAGCACCCTTGTCCAGTCGCTTGCGCTCGTCTCCAGAATAGAGAAGATTGCCCCCCGCACCAGCCCGGTCGCCGGGCGGGTGCCCGTCCCTTTCGGCGATTTAAGCACGCATCCTTTGGCTCTGCCGGCAATAATTCGCATAATAATATGGCAACTACCCGGGGCTTTCCTCCATTCAAGCCAGCCAATGTATATTCTGTCGAATCATACGGCAAATGTAAAGGCTGGTTATAAACCCCGCCGCTCAATCCAATAACGCACCCTGGCTGACGCCCCACCGACTATCGGTCTGCCGTGCCCGCAACACAGGGTATCAAAGTCCAATTTTGCTAGCCGCTTTATCGAGCCTATAGCCTGTGGTAAGTCACTGCTGATAGACTTTGAAGGCGGTATGATATCCCGGTGACGGTTATTCAGCATATCGCCCACTATAAGCAGTTTCCTTTCAGGCGAAAAAAGGCTGATACTGCCTGGGGTGTGGCCCGGTGTATGGATAACCTCAAGACCGCCCAGTGGGGGTAGAACCTCACCCCCGACCAACTGGAGGTCGACATCACCCGGTCTAGCGTAGACGAGGGGACGGAAAAGGGACACCAGCGGAACCTTCATCAGCCTTCGCAGGTATCCGGGATAGGGCAGTCCGCTCTCATCTTCACTCAGGTCATCCCGGTGGACGGCAACCCTGGCTTCCGGTGTCATCTTTCTCAACACAGGCAGTCCGCCGACATGGTCCAGGTGGTTATGAGTGATAATTATAAGCCCGACTTCCCCGACAGACCTCCCCAGATGACTGATATAATCGGCTATCCGCGACGCACTGCCACGAAAGCCGGTATCAATAAGGGTCAGTTTTTCTTCAACAATCAGTATTATATTGACGCATCTCAGCGTTATCTGGTACACCCCGGGGATAACCTGCATGGCTAACAATATACCCGACCCAAGAGCCAGGGTCAATCTGCCATAGTAAAAATACTCGGTTTCGTTCTCTTTTAGTTGAGCACCACCTCACCTCTTTAGCCGTCTTCCTTAAAGGGTGGCGGGCGGGTATAGATAATAAAAAGAGAGAATAACATTCATAACAACCTCACCCCCTTAATCCCCCTCTCCTATATAGGAGAGGGGGAGATATAGAAAAGAGGGGCAAAGCCCCTCTTAAACTCCCCTGTATTACAGGTGCTTTTAAGAAAGGGAAGGGGATAAAGGGGATAGGATTACTAAGATTAAAACATTAATAAATGCACCCCGATGTTGACAGGTTTGCCGTAAATAAGTTATAAAAGTCTATGTCTCCGGGCTCCAAAAAAGCATTACGGCAGTTTCTCTAGCCAAGACCGGTAAAAAATCCCTACCTATTTATTAATAAGTAGATAGCAAACAACCCGTTTTAATATCGACCAGGCAAGAAAAGCCGATAGTAACTACCACTAGCAAGGGAGAACGTTATGCTCAAGAAGGTCAAGCTGAATAAAGCCATCGGACTGGCTATAGGCCATGACATGACCAAGGTCGTCCCGGGCAAGTTTAAGGGGCCGGCATTTCGTCGGGGTCATATAATCAGGGAAGAGGACCTACCGGAGCTACGGCTTATGGGCAAGGAGCACATCTATATCCATAGAAGAGGAAGAGGGATTGGTGCACGAAGAGGAAGCCGCCCTGCGGATAGCCAGAGCCGTATCCAGCCTTAATATGAAGCTGACCAGCCACAAAGAGGGCAAGGTGAACATTGTCTCCACCACTCATGGACTGTTAAAGGTAAATAAGATACTGCTCAAGGAGATTAACGCTATCAAAGATATAGTCTTAGCCACGCTACACGATAACACTATATGCCAGCCGGAAACCATAGTCGCCGCGACTAAAATTGTGCCTCTACAGATACCGGAAGCCAATCTGGAAATAATAGAGGAACTCTGCCGGAAACAGGGCAAGGTGCTTCAGCTTATCCCATTCAAAATGAAAAAGGTAGGCATTGTTATCACCGGCAACGAGGTTTTTAACGGTCTGGTCGAGGACAAGTTCGGTGAGACCATCCGGAAAAAGGTCGAGGCGCTGGGCTCGGTGGTAAATCATCAGACTGTAGTCCCCGATGACGAGGAGCTGATTGGACAGGCAATTAACGATATGGTAGCCCGTGGCTCCGAGGTGATATTTGTCGCCGGTGGACTCTCCGTAGACCCGGACGATGTTACTGTAGAAGGGGTGGAAAAAAGCGGGGCTGAGATAATCTCCTACGGGGCTCCAGTTATGCCCGGTGTAATGTTCCTGTACGCCGAGCTGAAGAATATTCCCATACTGGGGGCTCCGGGGGCGGTCATCTTCAACCAGACCACGATCATCGACCTTATCCTGCCCCGGGTTTTAGCCGACGAGAAGATTTCCAGAGAAGACATTATCGAAATGGGACATGGCGGACTGTGCCTTAATTGTGACGGGTGTAACTTCCCTATCTGCCCCTTCGGCAAATAGTTTGTCACTTTTATATCAACCCCAGGAGCCTGTGTCTGACCCGCCGAAATCCGACCAGGGTGGCCTCAATCTCTTCTTCCGTTTTATCAAAATCACGCAGCAACTGCTTCAGCACCCTCGGTTCTGGCAGTTTGTCTGCCTTGGACAGCTCTGTAACACGGGGAAGCAGCTCCCGGAGTTGCTGGCTAACAGTGATATATTTGGCGGTCAGCTCCCGGTATTCGTTCAAAAGGTCTTCCGTTATCTTCATACTATCCATCTGTCTCCTGCCTGACCGGCTTTACTTACTCCCGAGATACCCCAGCGCCAGCTTAACTTTATCTTCTAGGCTCAGTTCCCGCTCTCGCGGCAGGCTGGCTACTGCCCGGGTGGCTTCGGACAGCGAGTAGCCCAGCGAGGTCAGAGCGGCCAGGACATCGGCGCTTTCCTGTGCCATCTGAGCCGCCGGGGATATAGCCCAGCCGATGCCTATCTTATCTTTAAGTTCCAGCACCAACCGGTTAGCCATCTTCTTACCAATCCCGGGAACCCCGGTCAACAGGTCGGTATTACCGGTGGCGATAGCCGCAGCAAGCGACTCTATATCCATGGCTGATATCATAGCCAGCGCCAGCTTGGGCCCCAGCCCGGAGACATTTATAAGAGCCCGGAAAAGCTCAAGCTCCCCGGTCGAAGCAAAGCCATAGAGGGTGGCGTTATCTTCCCTGAGATGCAGGTGGGTATACAGCTTCACCTCCCTGCCGATAGCGCCCAGTGTGCTCAGGGTAGAGGTAGGCATATATACCCGGAAGCCTATACCACCGACATCAATCACCGCCCCGTCACCGCCCAGCGACTCCAGTTTTCCTTTTAGACTGGCTATCATACTGCTTACCTCATCACCCCTCGGCTAGCAGGCCCTTGAGCTGTACCGCGCGTAAATGGCAGATGGCGACCGCCAGGGCATCGGAGGCGTCAAGCGGCTGAGGGGCCTGGGATAGCCCGAGCTGGAGCCTGACCATCTCCTGAACCTGCTCCTTGGAGCTGGCGCCATAGTCGGTAACCACCCGCTTTACCTGCGCCGGGGTGTATTCGTAGGTCGGTATTCCCCTGTTAGCCGCCGCCAGTATGGCTACCGTCTGAGCCTTGCCTATCGCCAGCGCTGACCTGACGTTCCTGCCGACAAACGGCTGCTCTATAGCCACGTCATCGGGCTGGTAGCGTGATATAACCTCGGAAAGCTCATTATATAGATAGCTCAAGCGCTCCGCGAGTGGAGAGTGCTGATTACAGGTCACGGCACTACAGGTAACAAAGGTGATTTCATCCTCCTCGCTGTCTATAACCCCATAACCGACAACTACCGTGCCCGGGTCGATGCCTAAAATCCTCATCCGTCCAACTTACGCCCTGTATTTCGCCAGTACCTCGTCGGAGAAATCAACGTTGCTGGAGACACTACGGGTGTCATCCAGTTCCTCCAGCTTATCCAGTAGCTTTAATATCTGGACCGCCGTCCGCTCCTCAAGGCTGACTATAGTCTTGGACACCTTGGTCACTTCCGCCGAGTATATGGCGATACCATTCTGCTCCAGTGTTGCCCTTACTGTCTCCATTGACTCCGGTGTAGTATAGACCTCAATGTAACCCTCCCTGGTATCGACATCCTCGGCGCCGGCATCTATCGCCTGAAGAGCCAGCTCATCGGCATTTGTATTATCGGTTTCAACTATAATCAGCCCCTTGCTGTCAAAGAGCCAGGTGACACTGCCGCTCTCCCCCAGACTGCCGCCGCTACGGGAAAAGAGGTTCCTCACCTCCTGAACGGTGCGGTTGCGGTTATCGGTCAGCGCCTCCACCATGATAGCCGCCCCTCCGGGGCCATAGCCCTCGAGAACCAGCTCCACCAGACTGGCGCCTTCCAGAGTGCCCTCGCCCCGTTTTATCGAGCGCTCGATATTATCCGAGGGCATATTGCTGTCTTTGGCTTTCTGTATCGCCAGACGCAGATGATAGTTCGTCTCCGGGTTGCTCCCCCCCTGGCGTACAACTAAGATAATCTCCCGGGTCAGCTTGGTGAACAGCTTGCCCCGCCGGGCATCAGCCGCCCCCTTCTGGTGCTTGATTGAAGACCACTTGGAATGTCCCGACATCCTGGCCCTCCTTATAATATTTACACCCTAATTCTATCACTTCTCCGTACCAAGGTGAAGGGGCATACCGAAAGGTTACAAGACCTAAACGGAACAAGAATCAGTTATTAGATAGAATTATCTTGTCTCGCCGACGGCACAGGCAACGGCGTATTCCCGGCAGTGGGAGAGGCTTATAGCCAGATTGGATAAGCCCATATCGTCAGCCTGGCTCTGCGCCCGGCCGTAGAGCTTGACCAGTGGCCTGCCCCCGGGGGCAGACAGAATCTCTATCTCTTTCAAGCCGATGCTCCTGGAGTTCAACGCCTTTATCACCGCTTCCTTGCCCGAAAAACGAGCCGCCAGAGAGGAGATATTCCTGCCATACCGCTCAAGCTCCGGTTCGGTGTACACCCGCTCGAGGAAGCCCCGACCCCAGCGTTCAATCGCCCTTTCAATGCGGGCTATCTCTACGATATCAATACCAACCTGCTGCATCACCGGGTCATTCTAACCAAACTGGCCGACTTTTTCAATCCTCACGGCACACACCTTGTATTCCGGTGTTTTAGTCACCGGGTCAACGGCATGGCTGGTCAGTATATTCGTCGGCGTCTCGGCAAAGTGGAAGGTCATAAAGACCACCCCCACCGGCACCACCCCGGTTACCTCGGTGCTGGCGGTCACCTGGCCGCGCCGCGATATTACCTTAATACTGTCTCTGTCACATATTCCCAGTTTTTCAGCGTCTTGCGGGTTTATCTGCACCCTCTCTTCGCCCATAAAGACGTTGAGCCCGGCTACCTTGCGCGTCATGGTGCCGGTATGGTAGTGAAACAGCCGGCGCCCGGTGGTCAGTAGCAGGGGATAATCACCATCCGGTAGCTCTTCGGACGGCCTGTACTTCAGGGGGATAAACCTACCCCTGCCCCGGGTGAACTGTTTGGTATGAAGAACGGGCGTCCCCGGGTGTTTTTTATCCGGGCAGGGCCATTGCAGACCGCCGTCTTCAAGACGCTGGTAAGAAATGCCGCCATAGCTCGGTGTCAGGCGGGCAATCTCGTCCATAATCTGGGACGGCTGCTCAAAATCGAAACCTTTGGCTCCCATCCTCTGCGCAATCTGGCAGGTGATGAGCCAGTCCGCCCTGGCGTTGCCAGGCGGAGCAACGGCTTTCCTGACCCGCTGCACCCTACGCTCGGTATTGGTAAAGGTGCCGTCCTTCTCGGCAAAGGATGCCGCCGGCAGAACGACATCGGCTAGCTCAGCCGTCTCGGTCAGGAAGATATCCTGCACGATAAGGAAGTCCAGGCTGGAAAGCGCCTTCCGGATGTGGTTGGCATTGGGCTCGCTCAATACCGAGTTCTCCCCGATGAGATAGAGGGCTTTTAGTTCTCCCTGGCAGGCGGCGTTGAACATCTCAGGGGTAGTCAGCCCTTTGGTCAGGGACAGCGTGCCTCCCCAGATAGCCTCGAACTTGTCCTTGACCTCCGGTGAGGTCACCGCCTGGTAGCCGGGATAGACATTGGGTAAATCCCCCATATCGCAGGCGCCCTGGACATTATTCTGCCCCCGGAGAGGATTAACGCCGCTCCCGGGCTGGCCGATGTTGCCGGTCAGCATCGCCAGGTTGGCTAATGCCATAACGTTATCGGTGCCATGCGAGTGCTCGGTTATACCCAATGTATAGAGGATAGTGGAAGGATTGCCGTCGGCGTACATCCTTGCCGCCTCGACTATCTGCTGCCGGGGTACGCCGGTAGTCTTTTCAACAAAATCTATATCAAAATTAGCCAGCGACTCTCTAAAAGCATCGAAATCCTCACAGCGCTCCTCTATGAAAGCCGTGTCATGCCTGCCCTCGTCCAGGATTATCTTCATCATACCCATCAGCAGGGCAACATCGCTGCCCGGATTGTGCCGTAGCCATATATCGGCGAAGCGCACCAGGTGAATCTGGCGGGGGTCAGCGACAATAAGTTTCGTTCCGCGACGAACCGCCCGCTTGACACCGAAGCCGATTACCGGGTGAGCTTCCGTGGTATTCGATCCGATGACGAAGATGCACTCGGCTTCAGGGATGTCGCCGATGGAGTTGGTCATGGCGCCACTGCCGAAGCTCCGGGCTAATCCGGCAACGGTGGGGGCATGGCACAGGCGGGCACTGTTGTCGACGCTATTTGTACCCAGCACCATTCGACAAAACTTTTGAGCGGCATAGTTGTCCTCGTTGGTACATCTGGCTGACGAGATTACACCTATCTGCTCCCCGGCATAAGAGGATAGTTTTTTAGCGATAAGCCCCAAGGCTTCATCCCAGCTTGCCTCAACGAACCTGCCATCCCGCTTGATAAGGGGTGTTTTCAGGCGCTCTGGACTATGAACGAACTCGGCGATACCGAAGCGTCCCTTGACGCAGAGCTGTCCCCTGTTGGCCAAGCTCTGTCTATCACCCCGAACAGAAACAATCCTGCCATCGCGGATACCCAGAAGCATACTGCAACCGACACCGCAATAGGGGCAGATGGTCTCCACCTCGCGGGAGGGCTGTACTGCATCCTTAATCGTCAGAGCGGCTACCGGACAGCGGACGACGCACTCGCCGCAGGACTGGCAGATGGACTCCATAAGCGGCTTATCGCCAAAGGTGCCGACGCGGCTCTCGTAGCCACGGTTAATTATTTCTATGGCATTTACACAGGTTATCTCGTCACAGGTACGGGTGCACCTCTGGCAGAGAATACAGTAGTTGCGGTCGAGGGTGAAGAAGGGATTGCTGTCATCGACCGTCCGCTCGGTTGCCGTCCGGCTCAGGCGCCGCTCGGTAATACCGAGATAGGCGGCTACCTTCTGTAGCTCGCACTGCTGGTTCTTAACGCAGGTAAGACAGTCCAGCGGATGGTCGGCCAGGATAAGCTCCGCGATGTCCAGCCGCACCTTATTAACCGCCGCGGTCGAAGTCTTTACCACCATGCCATCGGCAACCGGCGTTGTACAGGCGGTAGACATGCCAGCCATACCCTCAATGTCAATGATACAGAGCCGACAGCCGCCGTGCGCCTCTAAATCCGGGTCGTAGCACAGGGTGGGGATATAGATACCAGCCTCCAGGGCTGCCTCCAGCACCGTCATCCCGCTTTCTGCCCTGACTTCCTGCCCGTCTATATTCAACCTGATTTCGTCCATAGCTTCTCCTTGTTAATCGTCCTCTTCAAGGTCACACCTCAGGCACCGTCCCGCCTCTTCAACAGCCATCTTCTCACTATAGCCGAGCTCCACCTGGGCAAAGCTGCCGAGGCGCCGCTTCAAGGGAAGGGTGAGTGCCTGTGGCCGTCGTTTCTCCTCCGCTTCCTCCAGGGGGGCAACCTCCTTCTCCGGAGACGATAGTACTTCGTCTATATTCCCCGTGCCACCGAGGTACTTATCCATCGAGATAGCGGCCTGCCGGCCGTGAGCAATAGCCTCTATGACTGAAGCTGGCCCGGTAACGGCATCGCCGCCGGCAAAGACGCCCTGTTTTGGCGTTGTCAGGGTATCCCGGTCAACCTGGATGAAATCGCCCTTGCCCATAGGTAAATCGAACTGGTCAGAAACCATAAGACGCTGGCCGATAGAGGCAACGATATTGTCATATCTAAGGGTGAACTCACTGCCGGCAACCGGCTCCGGCCGCCTTCTGCCGCTTCTATCTATTGCCCCGGGTTTCATACGAATGCACTCCAGGGTAAAGTCGCTATTTTCATGTACTACTCTAAGGGGCACGGTCAGCTCAAGGATAGCAATGCCTTCAGCTACCGCTTCTTCAATCTCTTCAGTGCCGGCTGGCATATCAGCCCGGGTACGGCGATAGATTATGGTTACTTCTTTAGAGCCGAGACGGTGTGCCGTCCGGGCGACGTCTATAGCGGCGTGACCACCACCAATAACGGCTATCCTATCACCCAGCGATATCTGCTTGCCCATATTGACATCCCTTAAAAACACCAGGCGGTCTATAAATCTGAGGCTTTCCTCGCCATCAATACCCATCTTGACATCATGCTGTGCCCCGATAGCGACGAAGACGGCATCATAGCCCTGCTGAAAAAGGCTTTCAACATAGTGAATCTCAACGTCTGTTTTTATCTCGACGCCAAGGTTTTCTATCTCCTTGATTTCCGCCCTCAGCACATCCCTGGGTAGACGATACTCCGGTATAGCCATCCGCAGCATACCCCCGGGCTCGGAGAGGGCTTCAAACACGGTCACCGAGTGTCCCAGCTTGGCAAGGTAATATGCCGCCGTCAGCCCGGCTGGACCCGAGCCGACTATAGCCACCTTTTTGCCCGTTGCCGGGGCGGCGACAGCCCTCTTCTTCCACAGATTGCCACCGTGCTCGGCGGCATAACGCTTAAGCTCCCTTATAGCGATGGCTTCATCAAGTTGTCCCCGCCGGCATTTAGCCTCACAGGGGTGGAAACAGACCAGCCCACAGACCGAAGGGAAGGGTATCTTCTCCCGGATTACGGCCAGTGCCTCATCCGGCCTGCCCTGCTCAATAAAGCGGATATAGCGCGGTACATCTATTCCCGCAGGACAGATATGGCTGCAGGGTGCCCTGACCAGACCCTTGCAGACAGCCGCCCGGCAGTGGTGCTTCTTGATATGCTCCTCATACTCATCCCGGAAGTAGCGCAGGGTGGTCAGCACCGGGTTGGGCGCCGTCTGCCCCAGACCGCAGAGCGAGCCGGCTTTTACTGAATTAGCCAGTTCCAAAAGCAGGTCAATATCTTCCATCCGGCCCTGGCCGTTGCATATCCCCTCCAGTATATCCAGCATCTGCTTCGTTCCCAGGCGGCAGGGAGTACACTTACCACAGGACTCCGACTGGGTGAAGGAGAGGAAATAGCGGGCGATGTCCACCATACAGGTATCCTCGTCCATTATTACCATTCCGCCGGAGCCCATAATAGAGCCGGCTTCAGTCAGCGACTCATAATCAACCGGGAGACTCAGATGGCTGGCAGGCAGACAGCCACCGGATGGCCCGCCGGTCTGCACCGCCTTGAAGCGTTTGCCGTCGGCAATACCGCCCCCGATTTCATAGATTATTTCCTGGAGGGAGACGCCCATCGGTACCTCAACCAGCCCGCTATTGGCAATCTTGCCGGTCAGGGCAAAGACAGCCGTCCCCCGGCTCTTCTCGGTGCCGATGCCAGAGTACCAGTCGGCACCCCGAGCAATGATAACCGGCACGGTTGCCAGGGACTTTACATTATTTATTACCGTCGGCTTGCCCCATAATCCTACTTCAGTAGTACGAGGACGGGGGGAAGGTTTCGGCATTCCCCGTTTCCCTTCAATGGAGAGGATTAGGGCGGTAGACTCTCCACAGACAAAGGCGCCGGCACCCTGAAAGACTTTAATTTCAAAAGCAAAACCAGCACCCAGTATATCCCGGCCGAGGAATCCCCTCTCCCTAGCCTGGGCGATAGCAATCTTTATCCGCTCTACCGCCAACGGGTATTCGGCTCTAATGTAGATATAACCCTCGGCGGCACCTATAGCATAAGCGGCAATAGCCATCCCCTCGATAACAGTATGAGGGTCGCCCTCCAGCGTGCTACGGTCCATAAAGGCACCAGGGTCGCCCTCATCGGCGTTGCAAATCATATACTTCTGGCTACCCGGGGCATCATGGCAGAACTGCCACTTCCGGCCTGTTGGAAAGCCGGCGCCACCTCGGCCTCGCAAACCAGAACGCTTAACCTCACTAATGACCTGCTCCGGGGTCATTTCCAGTAACGCCTTGCGCAGGGATTGGTAGCCGCCAACAGCGATATAGTCTTCAATCCTCTCCGGATTGATGCGACCGCAGTTACGCAGTATGATACGCCGCTGCTTTTTATAGAAGTCGATGTCTTTATAATACGGGACTGCCTCGCCACTGGTCGGGTCTTTATAGAAGAGGCGGGCTACCGGCTTACTGTCCCGGATATGGCACTGGATAATCTCCGGAACATCGTCCAGACTAACATGGGTATAGAAGATGCCCTCGGGCTCGATAATGACAATGGGCCCCTGGGCACAGAAGCCGTGGCAGCCGGTGAAGTCTACCTTCGTCCCATCCAGCCCCAGCCCGGCTAACCCTTCTTCCAGCGCTTTTCTTATCTCAAAAGCCTTACCCGAGACGCACCCGGTGCCGTGGCAGAGGAAGATGGTTCGCTGATTATCCGGTGCCTTACCCTGTTTTTTCTCTACCACCAAAGACCTCCGCAACCTTTTTGGTCGTCACCTGGCCGTGGGTCTCTTTATCCACGGTCATAGTCGGCGCCAGGGCACAGGCACCGATGCAAGCCACTGTCTCCAGGGTATATTCCCAGTCACCGGTAGTCTCGCCCGGCTTGATACCCAGCCTCTTCTCCACCTCACGCAATACCCTGGCGCCGCCGCGTACGTGACAGGCTGTGCCACGGCACACCCTGACCACCATTCTACCCGAAGGAACCATCTTGAACTGGGCATAGAAAGTGGCTATGCTATATACAGTACTGCTGGATAAAAGCAGAAAGTCAGCAACACTTTGCATTGCCTCCTCTGGGAGGTAGCCAAACCCCTGCTGAACTTCCTGGAGGATGGGAATCAGGTTGTCCCTATCCCGGCTGAACTCTAATAGAAGGTGGTCTAATTGTTCCTTGAAGTCAGTCTCCACGAATCCTCAAAACAGTTATTATCGCCGGCTTTCCCGGCGCCCAATTTAGAGAATTTAGAAATTATAGCCTATTCCAGTCTGGTAGTCAAGCTGGTTGCCCTGTTGCAGGTGGTATGATATGATTTATAAACAGGCACATTCAAGTCTTTATCTGGATTAGTTTAATTGACGACCAATGATAAGCTAAATAGACTGACCAGCCTCAAAGAGCAGGCTCAGGCTGGTGGCGGCAAAGAGCGCATCGAGCAACAGCAGGCGCGGGGCAAGCTAACCGCTCGCCAGAGGATTGACCTTCTGCTCGATACCGGTAGCTTTAACGAGCTGGGCGCCTTTATCACCCACCGCGCTACCGACTTCGGGCTGGCGGAACAGCAGTATCCAGGCGATGCCGTGGTCACCGGCGGCGGCAAGGTAAACGGCAGACCTGTTTTCGTCTATTCCCAGGACTTCACCGTCCTCGGCGGCTCGATATCGGAAGCGGTTGGCCAGAAGGTCTGCCAGGTAATGGACATGGCTCTCGATACCGGCGCCCCGGTTATCGCCATCTATGACTCCGGCGGGGCGCGCATCCAGGAAGGCGTTTTGAGCCTGTGCGGCGTCGGTGATATGTTGCTCCATAACACGCTGTGCTCGGGCGTCGTGCCCCAGCTTTCGGTAGTAGTCGGGCCTAGTGCCGGCGGCGCCGTCTACTGCCCGGCGATAACCGACTTTATCTTCGTCGTTAAGGGCATAAGCCAGATGTATATCACCGGCCCCGACGTTGTCAAGGCGGTCACCCGGGAAGAGATAAGCCATCAGGAGCTTGGTGGGGCTGAGGTTCACGCCCGTAAAAGCGGGGTCGCCCACTTTATCGCCGACAGCGAACCGGAGTGCTTCCAGGAGGTACGTCGTCTGCTGGGCTTCCTGCCACAGAGCAATATGGCTAAACCGCCTGTGGTAGAGCCAGGTGACACCCCCGACCGAACTGATGATAGCCTGCTTAATCTGATACCAGACGACCCTAAAAAGGCTTACGATATGAAGAAGCTAATCTACAGCATAGCTGACGATGGCGATTTTATGGAGGCGCACCAGCACTTTGCCCCCAATATTATCGTCGGCTTCGTCCGTCTCGGCGGCAGACCGGTGGGCATTGTCGCCCAACAGCCAGCCTACATGGCCGGGGTTATCGATATCGACGCCTCGGTCAAGGCGGCAAGGTTCGTCCGCTTCTGCGATGCCTTTAACATACCCCTGGTCAGCCTGGTTGATGTCCCCGGCTTTATGCCCGGCCCCGCCCAGGAGCACGGCGGCATCATACGGCACGGCGCCAAGCTCATCTACGCCTATGCTGAAGCCACTGTGCCCAAGGTTACCGTCATCACCCGCAAGGCTTATGGCGGCGCTTATATCGTGATGAGCTCCAAGCACCTCCGGGGCGATATAAATTATGCCTGGCCGACGGCAGAGATTGCCGTTATGGGGGCGGAAGGGGCGGTCAATATCATCTCCAGAAAGGAGATAGCGGCTTCAGACAGGCCGGAGGAAACGAGGCGTAAACTGGTCAGCGAATACCAGGACAAATTCAACAACCCCTACATCGCCGCCGCCCGGGGCTATATCGACGACGTTATCGACCCGCGGGAAACACGACCCAGGCTAATCCGTGCCCTCGACATGCTAAAGGATAAAACCGATAGCAACCCGTTCCGAAAGCACGGCAATATTCCATTGTAAAGAGGTGGTTAAGGGTAGTTTGAAGCCACGAGAGCGAATATGGCGGATAAAAGGAAGTTATATGCAATCGGCTTCGGGATAAATGGAGGTAATCAATGATAACGTTACGGGATACAATTGAGATTAAGACATCACCGGAAAAGATTTTCGAATGGTTTGCTCACCTTGATAAAAATTTTCGATCCTGGCACCCAAAGGACCCTGTAGAATGTCGTTATCTTAAAGGAAGTCCATTAGAACGGGATTCTATTCTCTATTTTGAGGTATATCTTCTTGAAAAACTACAGAAGGCGAAATACCATATTACAAATGTCGTACCAAATTCTCGAATAGAGTATAGGATGGAGTTTCCTCTTTCTCTTCTAGGAGGTGGGGGAGCTTGGATTGTGGAACCGCGAGGAGCTAATTCATTGTTCATTAATGACATATACCTGGGGACAAAGATCCCTTTACTTGGAAGCGTGATGGATAAGCTTATACAGATATTCTTTGGTCGCCTAAATGAAGCCTTTAAACAACATATGGCTGAGGAAGACGAGAACCTAAAAAAATTATGGAGGAAGGTACTCAATGAGATAATTCCCTCACCGATTGCGCACAACAACAGATAAAAGGGAAATCAAGCATTTCCTCAAATTGCTTTCCGCAAATTCTTTTCCCGCAAATCGTTAATAGCCCTTATCATCAGTGGCCATTTCAAGGATGGTGCTGAAAAAGGAGAGAATTAACATAAAATGACACAGAGTCGTCTAAAGATCACCGATGTTACCCTGCGTGACGGGCACCAGTCGCTACTGGCGACGAGAATGCGAACCGAGGATATGGTGCCCATCGCCCCCGATATGAACAAGGCTGGTTTCTACTCTATGGAGGTCTGGGGCGGTGCCACCTTCGACGTGCCTACCCGCTTCCTCAACGAAGACCCGTGGCACCGACTGCGCACCCTTAAGAAGCTGATGCCGGACACGCCCCTCCAGATGCTACTGCGGGGGCAGAACCTGGTCGGCTACCGTAACTACGCCGACGATGTCGTGGAGAGCTTCGTTCAGCACGCCGCCAAGACAGGCATAGATATCTTCCGCGTCTTCGACGCCGTCAACGACGAGCGCAACTTCGAGACGGCACTAAAAGCAATCAAAGAAAGCGGCAAGCACGCCCAGCTATCGCTGTGCTACTCGCTGACCGAGCCCAAGATGGGTGGGGCAGTCTATAACCTCGACTACTACGTAAAAAAGGCGTTAATACTGCAGGATATGGGCGCCGACAGCCTATGCATCAAGGATATGGCCGGGCTGATAGCCCCCGATGACGCCTATACATTGATAAAGGCGCTCAAGCAGGAGCTGAAGATACCGGTACAGTTACATACCCACTACACCAGCGGCATGGCGCCGATGAGCATCCTCAAGGCAATTGAAGCCGGCGTTGACATCATCGATACCGCCCTGGCTCCCTTCGCTCTGCGCACCTCGCACCCGGCTATCGAGCCCATCGTGGTCGCCCTTCAGGGGATGCCCCGGGACACCGGCATCGACCTCAAGCATCTCCTCGAGCTGGGAAAGTACTTCGAGTCCATAGCCCCCAAGTACCGGGACTTCCTGGCTACTACACGGATGGCGGTTATCGATACCGAGGTACTGGTGCACCAGGTGCCGGGGGGCATGATTTCCAACCTGGTATCTCAATTAAAAGAGGCTAACGCCCTTGATAGGATCGATGAGGTCTACGCCGAGTTGCCGAAGGTCAGAAAGGAGCTGGGGTATCCACCCCTGGTCACTCCGACCAGCCAGATTGTTGGCATTCAGGCGGTACAGAACGTCCTCTTCGGCAGATATAAGATAATATCGGCACAGGTAAAGGACTATGTCTACGGGCTGTACGGCAGACCGCCGGCACCTGTTGACCCCGGAATACAGAAGATAGTGCTCAAAGGCTACGAGCGGGGCGAGACGCCTATCACACAGCGACCGGGCGATGTGCTCGAGCCAGAGCTTGACGCCGCCTTTGAAGCCACCAAGGATATCGCCAAGGACATCGGCGATGTGCTTATCTACGCCCTTTACCCCACCACCGGTATGCGCTTCCTCAGGTGGAAATATGGCTTAGAGGAGCCGCCGCCGGAGACCAAGCCCAAGACGCTGGAGGATATAAAAGGGGAAGACGCGTTCATCGCCAGAGCCAAAGCGAACATGCAGGCGGAGGCGGTAGCGGTCGCCGACCCACCCCAACCACCAACCCCGGCAAAGGAAATGCCACCGGCTGAGTCACCGCCCAAAGCTGAAACCGAAGAAACGGCTGTCATGGCACCTATGCCCGGGCTTATAATACGCTACAACGTCAAGGTAGGAGACGAGGTTAAAGCCGGCGATAACATAGTCGTCCTGGAGGCGATGAAAATGGCTATCGACCTGCCAGCCCTGGCCAGCGGGCGGGTCAAGGAGATAAACTTCAAGGCTGGTGATAACGTCGCCCGGGACGATGTCCTGGCTGTTATCGTCTAGCCATCAGGCTTTTTAAGCTTATCCTCTCAAGGGGGTAGCCGCCAGAAAAGGCAAATCTGGCCCGGAGCAGGTTGACCTTTGCCACTCCACTGTGTTAAGAGATAGGGTGTTATCGCTATGGGCAAAACACTGGCTGAAAAAATACTGAGCAACAAATCGCAGACCGACGTCCGGGCGGGGGATATTGCCGTCGCCCGGGTAGACCTGGCTTTTGTTCAGGATACCACGGGGCCACTGACGATAAACGAGTTTGAGTCCAGCTTCAATTCCCTGGCTGATAAAGACAGTACCGTGCTCTTCCTCGACCATGCCGCCCCCAGTCCCAACTGCCAGCTATCCACCGACCATATGTCTCTGCGTAACTTCGCCAAGAAGACCGGCTGTCTGCTATCCGATGTCGGCGAGGGCATCTGCCACCAGATAGTAGCCGAATCCCTGGCCAAGCCGGGTGATGTCATTATCGGCGCCGACTCGCACACGGTAACCGCCGGCGGACTGGGCGCCTTCGCCACCGGTATGGGATCCTCCGATGTCGCCGTTGCCCTGGCTATGGGCAAGACCTGGTTCCGGGTGCCGGAGAGCATCAGGGTGCTGGTCAGCGGCAGTTTCCAGAAGGGGGTCTACGCCAAAGACCTCATCCTGCACCTGATTGGCTTGATAGGTGCCGACGGCGCTACCTACCAAGCCCTGGAGTTTGCCGGCGACACCACAGACAGGATGCCAATATCAGAGCGGTTGACTATAGCCAATATGTCGGTGGAGGCCGGGGCTAAAGCAGGTCTCTTCGCCGCCGATGAGGTAACTCGCGACTACCTGATAAAGCAGGGGCGGGACGACCACTATCAACCCATTTCGCCCGACACCGATGCCAGCTATGTAAGAACGATAAACATAGATGCCTCTGCCCTTGAGCCAACGGTATCAAAACCCCACACCGTTGATAATATAGCCCTGGCAAGAGAGCTTAAGGGAGTTAAAATACATCAGGTGTTCATCGGCACCTGCACCAATGGTCGGCTGGAAGACCTGGCGATAGCGGCGTCTATATTAAAAGGCAAAAAGAGCCATTCGGAGACAAGACTTATAATCGCCCCGGCGTCAAGGAAGGTCTTGCTACAGGCTATCAAAGCCGGTTATATCCAGACCCTTGTTGAGGCGGGAGCGATTATCCTGCCGCCCGGTTGCGGCGCCTGCCTCGGTCTGCACCAGGGGGTGCTGGGCGACGGCGAAGTCTGCCTGTCCACAGCCAACCGCAACTTCAAGGGGCGGATGGGTAATCCCAACGCCTTTATCTATCTGGGCAGTCCGGCAACGGCAATGGCAACGGCTATCGCCGGGGAAATCACCGACCCCAGGGAGGTGCTATAGGTGCTGAAGGGGAAAGCCTTCAAGTTCGACGATAACATCTCCACCGACCATATAGTGCCCGGCAGGCTGGCTCACCTGCGCAGCAACCTGCCGGAGCTGGCAAAGCACGCCCTGGAGGACGCCGACCCCACCTTTGCCACCAGGGTGAAGGCCGGGGACTTTATCGTTGCCGGCAACAACTTCGGGCTGGGCTCCAGCCGGGAGCACGCCCCACTGGTCATCAAGATAGCCGGTGTCAGTGCTATACTGGCTAAATCGGTCGCCCGCATATTCTTCCGCAACGCCATCAACCTGGGCTTGCCGGTGCTGGTCTGCGACACCGATAAGATTGATGACGGTGATATGATTGAGGTAGATATGGAAACCGGCATAATACAGGATATAACCAACGGTAACAAGGTCAGTTTTAAGCCGATTCCGACATTTATGTCCGCCATCCTTGCTGAAGGTGGGCTCATCCCGTATATTAAGAAGTATGGCGATTTCAAGCTATAGCCTGGAACCGTTTTAAGGAGGCATACCGGTATATGAGCCACAACATCACCCTGATACCCGGCGATGGCGTCGGGCCTGAGATTACCGAAGCCACCAGGAAGGTTCTGGAAGCCACCGGCGTTAGCTTTAACTGGGATATCGTCTATGCCGGTGGCAGTGTTCAGGAGGAGTACGGCACCCCGCTCCCCGACCATGTCCTGGCATCGATTAGAAAGAACCGTGTCGCCCTTAAAGGGCCGGTTACTACCCCGGTCGGCTCCGGCTTCAGGAGCATAAACGTCGCCCTGCGCCAGCAGCTCGAGCTATATGCCTGCCTGCGCCCATGCAAGAGCTACCCCGGGGCGCCGACACCCTACCGGGACGTGGATATCGTGGTCGTCAGGGAGAACATGGAAGACCTCTACGCCGGCATTGAGTTCGAGAAGGACTCTCCGCAAACGGCAGAGCTGATAGAAATGCTGTCCAGGACGGTGGGTGCCACAGTAAGAGATGACTCCGGCATCAGTATAAAACCCATCTCGGAGACGGGCAGCCGCCGCATTGTCCGCTTCGCCTTCGAGTACGCCCGCTCCAGCCAGAGAAAAAAGGTAACCGCCATCCATAAAGCCAACATAATGAAGTTCTCCGACGGGCTGTTCCTGGCGGTCGCCCGCGAAGTAGCCGGGGAATACCCGGGTATAGAGTTTGAGGATAGAATCGTGGACAATATGGCAATGCAACTGGTAAAAAAACCACAGCAGTTTGATGTCATCGTCGCCCCCAACCTCTACGGCGATATCATCTCCGACCTGTGCGCCGGGCTAGTCGGCGGGCTGGGGCTGGCCCCTGGAGCCAATATCGGCGACGACTACGCCCTCTTCGAGCCGACCCACGGCAGTGCCCCCAAATACAGGGGGCAAAATAAGGTTAACCCGATGGCGATGATGCTTTCCGGGGTAATGATGCTACGCTACATCGGTGAGAAAGAGAGCGCCAGCCGACTGGAGCAGGCGATAGCCGCCGTTATCGCCGAGGGTAAGAATGTCACCTACGACCTGAAGCCTGAAGACGAACAGTCTTTGGCGGTGGGAACGTCACAGGTGGCTGATGCCATAATCGAGAAACTGAAGAGTAAATAGAAGGACTAGATAATAGAAGGGTGGTTACCCCACCCGATAATTAAAAGGCCTGCCCAGGGCGGGCAGGGTGGGAAATTAAGGTTAAAGAGTAAAAGAGGGGTGGCGGAGAGGAAGTATATCAAGAGGTAAAAGATGTCAAAAATTAGCGTTATCGGCGCCGGCAATGTCGGTGCCAGCCTGGCTCAACGACTGGCGGAAAAGGGCTACGCCGATATCGTTCTGCTTGATATTGTCGAAGGCTTACCGCAGGGGAAAGCCCTGGATATACTCCAATCGTCACCGGTAACAGGCTGCGACGCCGGTATAAGCGGCACCAACGATTACCAAGATACAGCCGACTCGGAGGTAGTTGTTATCACCTCCGGCGCCAGTCGCAAACCGGGAATGACCCGCGACGAGCTGCTCAAGACCAACGCCAGAATTATCACCGAGGTTATACAGAACGTCGTCAGGTACTCCCCTGAATGCATTTTGATTATAGTTACCAACCCGGTAGACGCTATGACCTACCTGGCGCTCAAGGTCAGCGGCTTCCCGTCAAGCCGGGTGGTGGGGCTATCCGGCGTCCTCGATAGCGCCCGACTCTCCAGCTTCATCGCCGCCGAGCTCAAGACGTCAGTTTTAGAGGTGTCCTCTCTAGTTCTGGGAGGGCACGGGCAGAACATGGTAGTCATCCCCCGGCTGGCTACAGTCAAGGGCACACCGATAACAGAACTACTTCCCCAAGAAACTATTCAAAAACTGGTGGAGCGCACCGTAAACGGCGGCGCCGAGATTGTCAGCCTGTTGAAGACGGGTAGCGCCTTTTACGCCCCATCAGCTGCCGCCACCCGCATGGTCGAGGCTATCATAATGGATAAGAGAGAAACCCTGCCCTGCGCCGCATATCTACAGGGGGAATATGGTATAAAGGATGTGGTTATCGGTGTGCCGGTAAGGCTGGGTAAAACAGGCATTGAGGAGATTTTTGAGCTGGAGTTAACCTCGGAGGAGAAGGCAGCCCTTAGAAGCTCTGCCGAGGTAGTAAAGCAGCTAGTAACTGCTATGTTTATCAGATAGGAGACAATAGAATATGGAAGAAATGGATGGAGAAATATTAAAAAGAATATACAATAGACATAAAGGAGAACCAAGCTTTATCATGGAGTGGGATGAATGGGAACGCTATATCAGGAAGGCTTACCCAGTACTTGTAAGCGTATCAAAAAAGGATGAGGGCATCGCTAGCAAAGTCTCGCACAAAGAGTTGGCCAGAGGAGGCCTTATCACCTATGGGGACATAGGAATACTAATTGAGCTTTATTCCCCAGACTACTTCCAAATTAAGATTGGAGCAATAGTAGGTGGATGCAGCGAGTATGAGTATGAGAAGAAACGCCCTTTGATTTCTTCAATCGCGGTCAATGAGACAACAAAATATCCGAGCAAGGGTTATTGGGGTTTACCGGGAATACCAGCTCACTTTCGCAGAAAGGGTGGATATTGGGATACTGACCCAGAAGATTATATGGATGAACAAATGGCTGTGTTTTGGGCATCCGAAGTAAAAAGAGTTCATGAGTGGTGGGAAGACCCAACCCATGATTGCTAAGGCTATTAAGTAAGGAGAGTCAAAGAGAGGCGGAGCCTCTCTCATAATCGGTTTCCCCCTCTCCTCGCAGGAGAGGGGGATTAAGGGGGTGAGGTAGATAGTAAAATGCTAATACCGTTTCTATTATCTATTCCCACCCTCCGCCCTTAAGGAAGGGGACACAGGGGATGGGGTTACAATAAAATATGAGAGAAATTAAAGCTGAGGATATTACCCAGGCTGTCGCCGACCTGTGCCAGCAGGCTAACTTCGAGCTGGGCGATGATGTCTTACAGGCTCTGAAGCAAACCCGCAAGGTTGAGGAATCACCCCTTGCCAGAGATGCTCTGGACAGGCTAATAGAGAACGCCGCTATCGCCCGCGAAGAAAGCCTGCCTTTGTGCCAGGACTGCGGCACGGCGGTCGTCTTTCTGGAAATCGGGCAGGAAGTTCATATCACCGGCGGCGACCTTTATACTGCCGTCACCGAAGGGGTGCGTCAGGGCTACGCCAAAGGCTATTTAAGAAAATCTATGGTCGATAGACCCTTCTCCGAGCGAATCAATACCGGGGGTAATACCCCGCCGGTAATCCACGCCAGGATAGTCCCCGGCGATAAGCTTAAAATAACTGTTATGCCCAAGGGAAGCGGCGCCGAGAATATGAGCCGCCTGGCGATGCTGAAACCCGGCACCGGCAGTGAAGGCATCGCCGATATGGTGGTAAAAACCGTTAGCGAGGCGGGGAGCAATCCCTGTCCGCCCGTAGTTATCGGGCTGGGCATTGGCGGCACCGCCGAAAAGGCGATGCTGATGGCTAAAGAGGCACTGCTGAGAGAGATAGGCAAACCCAACCCCGACCCGGAGATTACCGCCCTTGAAAAGGATATTCTGGCTCAGGTCAACGCCCTTGGCATCGGTGCCCTGGGGCTGGGTGGTACGGTTACGGCACTAGCGGTGCACGCCGAGGTAGCGCCAACCCATATAGCCAGCCTGCCGGTAGCCGTCAACCTCCAGTGCCATAGCGCCCGCCACCGGGAGGTGGTACTCTAAAAAGGGTATTCTTAAGTTTTGATGAGCTATAATTAGGATAGCTTGAAGTCTTTTAAACGAGTCATAGCGAGATAGGTTGAATATTTAGAAGAGTTATAGTGAGATTGGTAGCAGATACCAATCTGGTTTAATTATCAAATCCCGCCTGCCGCCCTTTAAGGAAGAGACTAGGGGGTAAAGTTGACAGATAGTATAAATATAACCTCGCCTATCGAGCCGGAAATAATCGAAAAGCTCAGGGCAGGTGATAGAGTCTTCATCAGCGGCGTGCTGTTTACCGCCCGCGACGCCGCTCATCAGAGGTTAGTTCAGGCGATTGCCGGCGGTGACAGGCTGCCCTTCAACATCGAAGGGCAAACCCTGTATTATATGGGACCTTCCCCTGCCCGGCCGGGGCAGGTTATCGGCTCCGCCGGTCCCACCACCAGCGGACGAATGGACATCTATACTCCACCCCTGCTAAAAGCCGGGCTGAGAGCCATGATTGGCAAGGGCAGTCGTTCAGCGGAGGTCACGGAGGCTATCAAGAAACACCGGGCTATCTATCTGGTAACGTTCGGCGGTGCCGGCGCTCTGCTTTCAAAGGCTATCAAAAAGGCGGAGGTCATCGCCTATCCTGAGCTGGCTGCCGAAGCTATCATGCGTCTCGAGGTGGAGGGCTTCCCGGCTATCGTCGCCAACGATATTTATGGCGGCGACCTGTTCAGCCAGAATAGGGCTGTATATCAAAAAGTGCAGGAGAGGTAAGAAAATGGATTGTATATTCTGCAACATCGTATCCGGCAAGATCCCCGGCGATATTATCTATCATGATGAAGAGGTGATTGCCTTCCGCGACATCAAGTCCCAGTCGCCGGTGCACCTGCTGGTCATTCCCAGGAAGCACTTTACCTCTCTGGTTCAGATAACCGACAAAGAGAAGCCCCTGATGGGGCATATGGTCACTGTTGCCAACCAGCTCGCCCGGGATGAAGGCATTTCCGAGACCGGCTACCGCCTGGTGATAAACTGCGGTCAGCAGGGCGGGCAGCTGGTACCCCACCTTCACCTGCACGTTATGGGCGGCAGACAGCTATCAGGCCAGCTCGGTTAGCTTTGGGCAGGCTTCCCCGAAGACAGGTACAGAAGAAGCCCGGCGATGCTCTTGGCGTCGCAGATAGTGCCCGAGGCGATAAGATCGGTAATCTGACTTATAGGCACTCGAACAAGCTCAATGCTGTCGGTATCCTCGGCTTGAAGCCTATCCGGTACGAGGTCAGTAGCCAGGTAAAGGTGCAGGTATTCGGTACAGTAGCCCGGTGAAGCATAGAAACCACCCAGCCTTTCTACCTTCCTCGGCAGGTAGCCGGTCTCCTCGCGCATCTCGCGTCGTACGGTAGCCACCGGCTCCTCCCCGGGATCAATACAGCCGGCCGGTATCTCCAGCAGCTCCTTCTCTACCGGTTTGCGGAACTGCCTCACCAGCAACACGTTGCCATCGGCATCGAGGGGAATGACAGCCACGCAGTCGCTGTGCTCAACAACCTCCCGACTGGTCTGGCGACCATCGGGCAGCTTGATATCATCCACCCGCAGCCTTACCGCCCGCCCACTATAGACCACTTTGCTGGAAAGCGTCTCCTCCACCGGCTAGCCCTTCACCTCAAGCTTATAGATGAGCGCCAGCTCGTCGCAGTTGGGGAACCTGGGACAGCGGTAACACTCCCCCCAGACCTTGTGCGGCAGTTCGGCTTTATCCACCAGAGAGAAGCCGCACTTCTCAAAGAACTTTGCCGTATAAGTCAGGCAGAACACCGTGGCGATACCCAGCTCCTCCGCCTCTTTAAGGCAAGCCGCCACCAGCAGTTCGCCGATACCCTGCTTCTGGCATGACTCGGTAACCGCCAGCGACTTTACCTCGGCCAGGTCTTCCCAGCTGATATGCAGGGCTATACAAGCCGCCACCTGCTCTCCCTGCCTCACTACATAGTAGTCCCTGATATTCTCGTATATCTCGCTCAGCGACCGGGCTAGCATCTCGCCCTTATCGGCGAAGTGATTAATTAACTTATGTATCTGTTTAGCATCACTTATTCTTGCTTTCTCTACCTTGTATGCCATATTCCTAACCTTTCAGCTTCCGCTCCAGTGTGCCGTAGAAAGAGTCTTTAGGGCTGACTCTCAAGAAGCGGGTTTTTACCGGACTTTGCTTTATCATTATGCTGGTGCCGCCCGCCAATGGCAGGCTTATATGACCGTCAACGCTCAGCACCGCCTTATGAATGGTGCCGACCTTTAGCTCAACGACGGTCTTCGCCGGCAGTACCAGCGCATGCTTCAGGCTGAGGCAAGGGAGTATCGGCACCAGCAGGAAGTCATCAGCCTGCGGATGAAGGACGGGACCGCCGGCAGACAACGAGTAACCGGTACTGCCGGTGGCGGTGGCTATAATAACCCCATCAGCCTTGTAGGTGGTCAACAGCTCACCATCAATGCTGGCTTCGACATCTATTATACGGGCTATCTCCCCCCGGGCGACCACGACGTCGTTGAGGGCAAAAAACCGGTGTGCGCTCTCTCGCCCTTCCCCGGCGGCAATAATCTCGGCTTCGAGCATAGCCCGCTCGTCAAGCCAGCCTCCCCCAGCCAGCAAGTTAGATATTTTCTCTATAGCCTCGTCGGCGGCCAGCTCGGTCAGAAAGCCGAGCCGTCCCAGGTTGATGCCGGTAATGGGGACCGAGTGGGGAGCCACCGCCTGAGCGGTTCGCAGAATGGTGCCGTCACCGCCAATGGTCAGGATTAAATCACTGCCATTTATATTCCCCCTGACCTCATCACCCTCCCAGGCGGAACTCAGCCAGCTTTTAACACCGCTTGAGCACAGAAACCCGGCTAGCTTTTTCGCCAGGGAATGGGCATCCTTATTTAGTGGATGATAGACAATGCCAACCCTGTTCATTAATTATGACCCGCTTTCCGGTGAAATATAGGAAATTACGAGGTAAAAGAAGTGTAGCATCGGCACTAAAGGGTGTCAATAATGGGATTTTCCCGCGGCTATCTACGCCTGGCGACGAAGATTGTTACTATGCCGATAGCCATAATGATAATGGCTCCTATGGGGCCCCAGAAGACCCACTTAATCAGGCTCAGGCTGGACAACAGAATGAAAATACCACCTATGACGGCGATAACGCCCACCACTTGAATACGGGTGCGGCGTGTCTTTTTTATCTCCTCTTCGTCGTCCTCTTCGTCTGCCGCCTCAATTCTGGCAAGCCTCTGGCTCTTTCTTTTAGCGGGCGTGCCCAGAACCCTGACGCCAATAAGGACAATGGCGGCAACGATAATTATAAGGATAATCTCTACAGGTCCCGGCAGTCTCACGGAATAACTCCAGAATTATGTAATCTGATAACGGGTCTTAAACAATCGGCTTGTACAGCATAACATATTCTGCGGAAAAGGTTAAGGACGGGGCTCATCTTCCTGGGAAGAGCTATAGGGATACCCCGCTTTCATTCTAGCCTGACGGCGGCTATAGATAATGGAGACAGCCAGGAGAATGGCACCGACCACCAGCATAACGATAGCTAATACCAGCATAGGCGTCAGCGAACTGCTAACCGACTGCGTTATCCATTCCTGGAAAGACGATGGGATGTCAAGCTGCGCCAGCTGTGGTTTAATTAAAGCTCTAGCGACCAATACCGCTATCAGATTGAAGACGCCAAAGGTTAGGAAAATGCCTGCCAGGGCACGGCTGGCACCCTTCACCTCGCGATAGATAAGGACGATACCAGCAGTCAATAGTAATATAAATACAACGAGCAAACTGTAGCCGAGTGTGAAGTAGCCGACATACTCCCTCGACTCCTCGAGTGTTGTCTCGGCCTCGGACAACGAATCGGCAACATCGGCTGGCACCTCGGAGCCTATCGACTCCTCGTCAATCTCAAGGGCTAACCCGATATCCTGGGAATATTCCTCAAAGAGCGTATCGAATGCCTGCCCAAGCTCAGCCGGAGACAGCCCGTCAAGCTCCGGCGGGGGTGACGACAGAAAGTCCTGCCTCAGCCTGTCTTTCAGGCTTTCCTTTATCGGTTCCAGCGATATTACTATATCTATACTCTGGCTCTGCCCCAGGGCATAATCGCAGACGGCTGGAATGGCAATGCTTGCCTGCTCCTTCAGCCATGGCTCCAGCTCCAGGGCAATATCATCCAGGTGCGGCTCAATGGACAATCCGTAGGGCAGGTCTGCCTCGGACGCTATCTCCACCAACAGCTCCCGGGTCAGGGGCGACAGGTCGGCGCCCTCAACTATAGAGATGAGAAAGTCCGGGTCAAGGACAGTGTCCTTCAGTGTTTGTGCCAGGTCAAGCTCCTGGCTCCGCCCCTTCAGGTAATCATAGACGGTATGGATGGCTTCCCCCATCCGCACCTTCATCTCTGCCTCGTTTTCGATAACAACTTCTTTAATAAGTTCCACCAGCTCCGGGTTGTCTTCAGCAAGCTCGCCGTATTCCACTTCCTCCATCAGCGAGGGTATATCGAGCGCATCGAGCCTAGAGGTAACGAAGTCGGCATTAAGCGCCGTCATGTTTATCGTGAACGCCAGCCCGAAAATAGCCAGAGACAGGGTCAGAAGAAACCCCAGCAAAGAGACCGATACAACCTTAAGCTTACTCATCTCTGTAGACCCCCTGACTGGAGATTGCTAAAACAGTCATATACTACTACCGGAGCTTGTTTGTGTCAACACTCATAATAATAGGGTAACGTTCTACCCTAATTGCAAACAACCTATCCCCTACCCCTTCTCTTGTTAGGGAATGGGAGTCGGTTTGGGAGGGGGCAAAACCCCCTCCCAAAAAACCTTCCCCCTCTCCTGTATATGTATGCAGGAGAGTCAAAGAAGTGTGAACTATTAGAAATCCCTCACCCTTTTTCCCTCTCCCTTTACTAAAGGGAGAGGGATATTTTAATAACGGGGCGCTTAAGAGGGGCTTCGCCCCTCTTTCTATATCTCCCCCTCTCCTTACAAGGAGAGGGGGATTTAAGGGGGAGAGGTAATCCCCAACCAAAAAAGAATAAACCAATAATAGCCGTAGTATCTTGACAATTATGGCTAAAGATGTTAAATTAAGCTAATTTAGCAGTCTCGGGCTTAGATTGCTAAAAGGGGGTAAAGGTGTTGCGTCCCAGGATGGCGACAGTATTGACAACTATAGCCAGGCAATACATTTCCAATGCAGTGCCGGTATCATCGGCAAGTATCGTCGATGACTGCGGCCTGGAGGTAAGCTCAGCCACCATCCGCAATGAGATGGCACGCCTGGAGGAGGACGGTTATATAATTCGTCCTCATCATGCGGCAGGCAGTATCCCCTCGGACAAGGGCTACCTGTATTACGCCGGGACACTGAAGGATCTGGAACTGCCGCTGGCAGAGCAACGGCTGATAAACCACCTTTTCCATCAGGTGGAAGAGGACCTGGAAGAGTGGCTCAGCCTGGCGGTGGAGCTTATAGCACAACGAGTGCAGAACGTAGCTATGGTTACCAAACCAAAACCGATAGCCTGCCAGTTCAAGCACCTGGAGCTGATTTCCCTGCAAGACCGCCTGGCACTGGTCGTCCTGGTTCTGCGCGGGGCAAGGGTAAGACAACAACTGATAAACTTTGACCAGGCTATGCCTCAGGAAAAACTAACTGCCATTAGTAGTAAATCGAATGCCGCCTATACCGGCTTAACCTGTCCCCAGATTCTGGCCAAGGATACCGAGCTCTCCCCCATCGAACAGCAAATAACCGATTGCCTGCTACGGATGATGAATACCGAGGATAAGCGGGAATACGAGGAACCATACCTTGATGGCTTGCACTTCTGGCTGAACCAGCCGGAGTTCAATACCGGCCAGCGAATGGCGCCACTGGTAGAGCTATTCGAGCAAAGGAAGCTGGTGGAAGCGATACTGCCCGATAAGATGGAGAGCCACGGCGTTAAGGTAATCATCGGCAAAGAGAACAAGGCAGAGGTTATCCAGGGCTGCAGTGTGGTTATCACCCGGTATGGACCGCCGGATGAGGCTGTGGGCACCATAGGCGTCATCGGCCCCACCCGTATGCCCTATGCCCGCACTATCTCCACCATAGGCTATCTAGCTTCGGTAATGAGCACACTGGTAGCCGAGCTGTACGGCAAGGAGCTACCCCGTACCGGCAGGCAAGCCGGGGGCGAACAACAAGCTGAGGAGTGATTATCAATGGCTGAAGATAACCAGAGCGGTGAACCGGAACCAGAGGTTACCGAGACAGAGGATATAGAGGCACTCAGGGAAGCCCTAACCGAAGCCAGGGCTCAAGCGGAAAGTCATCTGGATAGCTGGAAGAGAGCCCAGGCAGACTTCATCAACTACAAGCGGCGCAGTGAGCAGGAAAAGGAGGAGACGAAGCAGTTCGCCAACTCAGTACTTATCTGCAACCTGCTTCCCGTTCTCGACGACCTGGAGCGGGCGCTGAGCTCCGTGCCGAAGGAGCTGGCAAAGCTCCCCTGGGTGGAGGGCATCAAGCTTATCGAGCGCAAGTTCCATTCCATTCTGGAAGCCCAGGGGGTAACCCCGATAAAGGCAAAGGGTAAGCACTTCGACCCCAACCTGCATGAAGCGGCAATGTGCAGTCAGGGCAGGGAAGGGATGGTGGTCAAGGAGCTGAAAAGGGGCTACAAACTGCGTGATAAGGTCATCAGACCGGCAACAGTAGCCGTGGGTAGTGGCGATACAGCAAAGGAGTCGGGAAAACAGAAATAAAAGAGAATAGACCGTGAGGTTTGATAATTCAATTAAGGAGGAGCAATAAACAATGGCAAAAGTAATTGGCATCGACCTGGGCACCACCTTCTCGGTGATAGCGGTGATGGAAGCCGGGGAGCCGGTGGTTATCCCCAACGCCGAGGGCAACCGTATTACGCCGTCGGTGGTAGCCGTCAGCAAAAACGGTGAGCGCCTGGTCGGACAGGTAGCCAAACGCCAGGCGATTACCAACCCGGATAATACGGTATTCAGTATCAAGCGTCTGATAGGGCGTAAGTTTGGCGAACCCTCAGTAGAGTACGACCGCAAGCTATTACCCTATAAAATAGTCAAGGCACAAAATGGCGATGCCAAGGTGGTAATGGGCGAAAAGGAGTACAGCCCGCCCGAAATCTCGGCGATGATACTGCAGAAGCTCAAGACAGACGCCGAGGCATATCTGGGGGAGAAGGTCAACGAAGCCGTGATAACGGTGCCGGCCCATTTCAACGACAGCCAGCGGCAGGCGACCAAGGACGCCGGCCAGATAGCCGGGCTCAAGGTTCTCAGAATAATAAACGAGCCGACGGCGGCTTCACTGGCTTACGGACTGGACAAGAAAAAGGACGAGACTATCGCCGTCTACGACCTTGGTGGCGGCACCTTTGATATATCCATACTGGAGCTGGGCGAGGGCACCTTCCAGGTCAAGTCGACCAACGGCGATACCCACCTGGGCGGTGACGATTTCGACCAGAGGATTATGGACTGGCTGGTTGACGAGTTCAAGAAAGACCAGGGGATAGACCTGCGGCAGGACAAGATAGCTCTCCAGCGGCTCAAGGAAGCCGCCGAAAAAGCCAAGAGCGAGCTATCCACCACCCAGCAGACGGATGTAAATCTGCCCTTCGTAACCGCCGACGCCAGTGGCCCCAAGCACCTCAACATTACCCTTACCCGCTCCAAGCTGGAGCAACTGGTGATGGACCTGGTAGATAAAACATTGGGACCGTGCAAACAGGCATTAACTGATGCCGGCAAGAAGGCGGCTCAGATTGATGAGGTAGTCCTGGTCGGCGGGCAGACGAGGATGCCGCTGGTACAGGAGAAGGTGAAGCAGTTCTTCGGCAAAGAGTCTCATAAAGGGGTCAACCCCGATGAGGTAGTGGCTATCGGCGCCGCCGTCCAGGCCGGAGTGCTCAAGGGAGAGGTCAAGGATGTCCTGCTGCTCGATGTTACACCACTGACTCTTGGTATTGAGACCCTGGGCACAGTGTCAACCCCGCTTATCCCCCGCAATACCACCATTCCCACCTCCAAGACTCAGATATTCAGCACTGCCGCCGATAACCAGCCCGGCGTCGAGATTCATGTCCTCCAGGGGGAGAGACCGATGGCGGCGGACAACAGGACACTGGGGCGCTTTATGCTCGACGGCATCCTGTCGGCGCCGAGGGGTATGCCCCAGATTGAGGTCAGTTTTGATATCGACGCCAACGGCATCCTCAGCGTCAAGGCTCTCGACAAGGGCACCGGTAAGGAGCAGAAGATAACCATTACCGCCTCCAGCGGATTGAGCAAAGAGGAAGTGGAAAAAATGCAGCGGGACGCGGAGACACACGCCGCCGAGGATGCCAAACGGCGTGAAGAAGTGGAGACCAAGAACACCGCCGACACAATGGCATATACCGCTGAAAAAACGCTCCGCGAGCAGAAAGACAAGATACCGGACGAGATGCAAACGGAACTGGAGGAAAAGGTGAAAGCAGTACGCTCGTCATTACAGGGCAGCGATATCGACGCCATCAAGAAGGCGATGCAGGAATTATCGGAAGCGATGCAAAAGGTGGGCACCGCCGTCTACGGGCAACAGCCACCCCCGGGCGGTGAAGCACCACCTCCGGGTGGCGAAGCCCCGCCGGAGGGTGAGGCGCCTCCGGGCAAAGAAGACGAAGGCACCGTTGAAGGCGAGTTCCGCGAGGTTTAAGCATGGCAATTAAGTTCGTAAGGGATTACTATGAAATCCTAGGAGTAGCTAAGAATGCTACTGCCGAGGAGATAAGGAAAGCTTTTCGTAAGCTGGCCTTTAAATATCACCCAGACCGCAATCATGAACCCGGGGCTGAGCAGAATTTCAAAAAAATAAACGAGGCTTACGAAGTCTTAAGTAATCCTCAGAAAAGAGAAGCTTACGATGCACGACAAGCCCGCTATACCCAACCTAGATTTATGCCTAAGCCTTATAGGCCTACCCGAAGCACCTCAGAAGAGCTACTCCGAGTCATAATGCAGAAAGGCACTCCTGGGTGGGCAAAAGTTCTGGCAGGTGCAGGCTTTGTTCTTGATATTTACTTAAAGGCTAAAGAAAGAGAGTTAAAGAGAGGCTCCGCCTCTCTTACATAACCCATTCCCCCTCTCCTGTGAGGAGAGGGGGATACAGGGGGTGAGGTTGGGTGACAAACTAATATACTCTTTATATCTATACCCGCCAGCCACCCTTAAGGAAAGCCGAAACAGATGAAGGGACAGAAAGAGACAAAAATAATATGGCAGTAAAACGGGACTACTACGAAATACTCGGTGTAAAGAAAGATGCCAGCACCGAAAATATAAAAAAGGCTTTCCGCAAGCTGGCTTTCCAGTGCCATCCCGACCATAACCACGACGACGGCGCCGAGGACAGGTTCAAGGAGATAAACGAGGCTTATGAAGTGCTGGCAAACGCCGAAAAGCGCTCCACCTATGACCGCTTTGGGCATGCCGGCGTCGATGGCTTCTCGGGGCGTGACTTCGAAGGCTTTGGCTTCGGTGGAATGGGCAGCATCTTTGAAGACTTTTACGAGTTCTTCAGCGGAGCGGCATCATCCGCCCGCAAGTCGCCAAAGCGCGGTGGTGATATCCGCTCACATGTAACCATCACCCTGGAAGAAGCCGCCTTCGGCTGCCAGAGAAAGATAGATATATCCCGCATCGAAAACTGCGCCACCTGCCATGGCACCTGTGCCAGGCCGGGCAGTCAGCCAACCCGTTGCCCCGATTGTAACGGCAACGGACGGGTACAACGGGTACAGCAGAGCCTCTTCGGCCGTTTTACCAATGTTGTTATCTGCCCTCGCTGTGACGGAGAGGGTAAAACCATCAACGAACCCTGCCCCCAATGCCGGGGAACGGGCAAAGAGAAGCACAAACGTAGCATTACCATAGAGATACCAGCCGGTGTTGACGACGGCAACGAAATGCGGCTAAGCGGACAGGGTAATGTCGGTGAAAGGGGTGGCCCGGCCGGCAACATCTACATCACAATAACGGTTCTGCCCCACCGGCTCTTCAAGAGAGACGGCGCTAATATCCTCTACGAGCTACCGGTTAACTTCGCCCAGGCGGCTCTCGGCGCCGACTTGGCAGTACCCACGCTCCACGGCGAAGTAAAGCTTAAAGTCCCGGCCGGCAGTCAAACGGGTCAGGTTTTTCAGCTCAAGGGTAAGGGCATTCCCTATCTCAACAGGAACAGATACGGCAACCAGTTGGTCAGGCTACTGGTAGTCACTCCAGAGAGGTTAACCAAGCAGCAGCGTCAGCTCTTTCAGGAGCTGGCTAATAGTCTCAGCCGGGACGAGAAGAAGGGCAAATAGCCCCGCTCCACCCTTAACTACCCGTACTTAATGACGCCGGTGCCGCCGAAACAGAGAGAAGAGCCTCCATTTCCTGCCGACCAGTTCGTGTCTGCCCCTGGTTCCCAGTAGCTCGGTTATCGCCTGGCGGGCGTCAGCCCCATTATAGAGCACCTGGTAAATCTTTTCGGTAATGGGCATCTCCAGCTTGAGTTTCCGGGCTACATCCCAGACGGCGGCGGTAGTAGCCACTCCTTCAGCTACGCCAGCCATTGAAGATATAATCTCCTCAAGGGAGCGCCCCTTGACCAGCTCAGCGCCGACATAGTGATTGCGGCTCAAGGAGCTGGCACAGGTCGCAATCAGGTCACCGAGACCGGATAATCCAGAAAGGGTAAGCGGGCTGGCTCCCAGGGCGACCCCAAGAGCCGCCATCTCGGTCAGACCACGGGTAACAAAGGCGGCTTTGGCGTTATCACCGTAACCCAGTCCGTCAACCATCCCGGCACCGAGAGCGATGACATTCTTCAAGGCGCCACCCAGTTCAACCCCGATAATATCGCTATTGGTATAGACATTGAAGTTGTCTGCCGATAACAGCTTCTGGGCTTTTTTAGCCACCGCATTGTCCTCAGCGGCTACCACCGCCGAAGCCGGAAGGCCAAGAAGTACTTCCCTAAACAGGTTGGGTCCGGAAAGGACACAGATATTGGCGTGGAAATCAGCCGGTATCTCATCGGCGATTACCTGAGACATACGCTTATTACTGCCGATTTCCAGACCCTTGGCGGCGCTTACTATCAGCATCGACTCTCTGAGATAGTCCCTGACCAACACCACATTTTGCCGCATCGTCTGTGACGGCACCGCCAGTATAACGGCAGTAACACGGGAAAGGGCTTCTTTTACTGAACTGGTAACCGACAATTGCGGTGGGAAGGTAACACCATGCATCTGGCGCGAGTCAGGCCCCTTCTTCCTCAACAGGTCGGCTTCTTCCTCAGTCCGCGCCCATAACCGGACATCAAGCCCCTTATTTGCTAATACCACTCCCAGGGTTATCCCCCAGGCAGTGGTACCAATTATAGCAACCTTGGGCATATCTCAGCCTGTCTTGTCTTCACTCATTAAAGGTCTCTGGCACCGGCTCAGCCAGACAGGGCTGAGCCAAGCCGCTCCGACTTCTGGTTCAACCTGCGTTCCTTGCCCGATAACAGCCTTTTAATATTATCCCGGTGCACGAATATAATAAGCAGGGTGCCTATCAGAGTATAACCCAGATACTCAATGGGGAAGCCATTCATAATGGTGAGCGGAACTAATATGGCATAGGCGCCGACCACACCGATAATCGAGCCCAGGGAAGCAAAACCGCTTAAACCGGCACCTATAATCAGAGCCTCGCCACCAAATAGCCCAGCTACCGGGCACAAAGCTATCAGGCCACCGATAAAGGTGGCCACCCCCCTGCCTCCCTTGAACTTAATGAATATCGGCCAGATGTGCCCGGCGATAGCCGCCAGTGCGGCGATTACCTGGGCAAAAAGCAATCCCAGCCCGGAACCGCCGACCACCATATATTCCTGGCCAACTATCATACCGGCGAATACTACTGCCAGCGCCCCCTTGGAGATATCCAGCAGGACTACCGTCAGAAATGCCTTTTTGCCCAGCGCCCTGAGAACGTTAGTGCCCCCGGTTTTGCCACTGCCATACTGACGGATGTCTATTTTAGCCTTGTACTTGCTTATAATTAAGCCGAAGGGAATAGAGCCCAGAAGATAACCGATAAAGGCTACTAAAATGAACGTGGCAATCAGCATTGTTCACCCCTGGTCTTAAAGACTAGCCGAAGCGGCGTACCGCTAAAGCCGAACGACTGGCGCAGTCTGTTTTCCAGGTAGCGCCGATAGGAGAAATGAACCAGCCCGGTATCATTAACGAAGAAGACAAAGGTGGGCGGATTTACTTCAGCCTGGGTAGCATATAATATCTTCAATTGCTTTTTACCGCTTCGCGGCGGGCTATGGGTGGCTACCACCCGCTGAACGAGGCTGTTCACTTCAGCGGTAGGTATCCTCTTGAGCCTCTCCTGATATATCTGTTGCGCCTGGGCTATCACCTTATCCGTGCCCTGCCCGAGCTTGGCTGAGATGTACAGCACCGGTGCATATGGTACAAACTTTAGCTTGTTCCTGATGTACTTACTGCATTCAGTCTTGCTGCTATTCATAACCAGGTCCCACTTATTAACTACCAGGGCAATGCCTTTGGCAGCCTGCTGAATATAGCCAGCAATATGTACATCCTGAGCCACAACCATCTCGGTGGCATCAAATACAAGTAAAACTACATCAGCCCTATCTATAGCTCTCAGAGCACGTATAACACTGTACTGGGCAACCCCCACCCCCACACGTCCTCGCCTTTTGATACCAGCTGTATCAATAAGTAACACACTTTGCTCATCAAAGTCAAGTAACGTGTCTATAGCATCGCGGGTAGTCCCTGGAATATCGCTAACGATAGCCCTCGGCTCACCCAGCAGGGTATTCAACAGCATCGATTTACCGACATTGGGCCTGCCGACAATAGCCACCTTCATAAGCTCCGGTTCGGCTTCAACCACAGGCACAACTGTCAATAGGGAGGTTATCCTGTCCATCAACTCAAAGATGCCTCGCCCGTGGTAGGCGCTAACGGGTAACGGCTCACCCAGCCCCAGGGCAAAGAACTCTACGGCCTCTGCCTCCAGGCGGTTGTTATCCGCCTTGTTGGCTACCAGCAACAGGGGCTTGGCTGAGCTGCGGAGCAGGTCAGCGATTTCTGAGTCTGGGGGGGTTATGCCATCTTTAGCATCCACCAAAAAGGCGATAATATCAGCCTCACCTATGGCTGTCTTTACCTGCTGGTTAACCTCCAGCGCCATACTGGAACCAGGCACTGGTTCCAGACCACCGGTATCCACCACGACAAACTCGCTTCCCTTCCAGGAAACGTTAGCCACGATACGGTCACGGGTCGTCCCCGGCAAATCGCTGACAATGGCTATCTGCTTGCCCGCCAGACGGTTTAAAAGGGTCGATTTACCCACATTCTGTCGGCCGACAATAGCCACAATAGGTTTACTTGCATCCATTGCTTACCAACCCCTCACTCTGTATCCCTCTCCCCTCTTCATAGGGAGAGGGGAGGAAATTTTTAAAGGGGCTTTGCCCCTCTTTATCCCTTCTATTTAAAGCCCACAAACACGGGGGCATCCGGGGAGAGTCTTGCCCCTTTTTCTTTATCTACCTTCTCTTTGAAAGGAGAGGGAAATCAAGGGGGTGTTTAAGAGGGGGCGGCGCCCCCTCTTTCTCCAATTCCCCCTCTCCTCATAGGAGAGGGGGATTAAGGGGGTAAGGTATAGAACTACTTTACCCCCGAAAGCTCGCGGGCTGGCTTGATGCTGGGCGGCTCTATCTCGGTTCTGGCTACCTTCTTCAGCTCGCCGATTAAATCCCGGAACTGACCGATGAAGGTGTTATACTCCACGACAAACTTATCGTACTGCCCCAGGGTTTCCGGCGGCAGTTCAACCTTCTCGGCAATCTCGTAGAACTGCTCTATAAACTCGTGGTACAGGTCGGTCATCAACCACAGCTCATTCAGGTAACTGCGCAGGTAGATGCCGAGGCGTCCTGTCCTGGTATCGACATCCAGCCGGTTGGTAAAGCCACTGCACCAGGTATTAAAAACGCGCTGGGACATATCACAGGCTCTTGCCCAGTCCCACAGCTTGGCGTTATCCGTCTTGAACAGGCTGTTTATAATAGCGAAGATAGACAGTGACGATTCGCCCATAAAGCGACGGTTGAAATATCCCGCCAGCTCCTTGAGCTTCTGCGACGAACGCTCAAGCTCTTTTTCCCTGGCGCCGACAGCCACTAGCGCCAGGCCGATAACCAGAATAATGCCCAGAATGGTAGCTATAGCCTCGATAGGCCATTCATAGATATAGCCGATAATGGCTAATGCTGTTATCAGGATTGGCGCCCAGCCGTGGTAGATTACAGTCCTCAACATATCTGCGTTACCTCCTTATCGATAGCCAGCCAGTGGTATCTCAAGGCCACCCAGCATATGCATCAGCAGTGCTTTTGCAAGGTGCATCCTGTTCTCCGCCTGGTCAAAGACCACTGACTGTGGACTATCCAATATGTTATCAGACACCTCCTCGCCACGATGCGCTGGCAAGGGGTGCATCAGGATAGCATCTTCCTTGGCTAGGGACATAAGCTTGCTATCTATCTGATAGCCTTTAAACGCCCGGCGGCGTTTCTCAGCCTCAGCCTCCTGCCCCATGCTCGTCCAGACATCGGTATAGACGACATCGGCACCGGCTACTGCCTGATGCGGCTCTTCGGTGCAGAGCACCTCAGCCCCGCTATCCACAGCATAGCCCCGGGCTAGATGCAGTATCTTCTCCTGAACCTGATAGCCTTTGGGAGAGGCAACCCTGAAGTTCATCCCGGTCAGCGAGGCGGCGAGCATAAGGCTGTGGGCTACATTATTACCATCGCCGACAAAGGCAAGGGTCAAGCCCTTGAGCCCCCCCTTCTTCTCGCGAATAGTGAATATATCAGCCAGAGCCTGACACGGGTGCTCCAGGTCGGACAGGGCGTTTATTACCGGCACACTGGCATAGCCTGCCAGTACTTCAAGGGTCTCGTGGCAGAAGGTGCGGGCAGCGATGACATCCACGTAGCGGCTCAGGACACGAGCGACATCGGGAATAGACTCACGCTCCCCCAGTCCGACCTCAGCCGGCGACAGGTAGAGAGACTGCCCGCCCAGCTGTCGCATGGCGACCTCAAAGCTGACCCGGGTCCTCAGCGACGGCTTCTCAAACAAGAGAGCCAGTACCTTGCCACTGAGCGAGGAGAGCCAACCACTAGCCTTAATCTCCTCGGCATCCGACAGCAGTAATTGAATATCATCACTGCTTAAATCCGATATCGAAAGTAAGTCTTTCACCTTCAATCAGCCACCCAGTTACAGAATATTATGCCACACAGTATATCACGAAATAATGATGGTTCACTAGACCCAAGAAATAAATAGGGTAAACACTATATATTTGTAGATTAACCCTGGATGTGTTTTAATCTATCTAGCTTTAAGGCAAACCCTTCGATAGTATAAAGAGGAAAAAGATGACAATCAAGGAAAAGTTTACCGTATCCGGAGACCAGTTGCTGGGCAAGGTGAAACAGCTCATCCGTGAAGGCAGCATCAGAAAGGTCCGCATAATACACAAGGACAAGACCCTGCTTGAGGTACCATTGACCATCGGCGCCCCGGCGGCAGCAATCGGTATCGTAGCGGCACCGGTTCTGGCAGCGGTAGGCGCCCTGGCGGCTCTGGTAACCGAGTGCACCATCGAGGTCGAGAGAGTAGAGAAACAGGACTCCGACAATCAAGAGGGTGAGAAATAGCAACCTGAAAAAGGCATTGCTGTGGGTATTGCTGGTGGCAATGGTTATCGGGCTAACGGTAACCGGTGAGCTCTTCGGCAGTCGAATCGATAACACAACTCTGCCGGTAGAGACACAGATAGCCGAAGATATTACCCCCGAAGAAGCCTTCACCCTGATACAGGCAAACCAGCAAAGCCCGGACTTTACCATTATTGATGTGCGAACCCCTGAAGAGTTTGCCCAGGGGCACCTGGAAAATGCCGTTAATATAGACTTCTACTCTGCCGCTTTCAGTGATGAAATTGGAGCCCTGGACAAAAACCGAACATACCTCATATATTGCCGGAGCGGGGCAAGAAGCAGCCAGGCGCTGGGTTTAATGGCGGTGCTCCATTTCGCCGAGGTCTATAACATATCGGGCGGCATAACCGCCTGGCAAGCCGCCGGCTTGCCGATAGTAGAATAATCCCTCTGGCTTGCCCGCTAACCCAAACACCCCCCACCCTGCTATAATTAGGCTATGAAGAAGTTGCTTTTACTCATCGACGGTAACGCCCTCCTTCACCGCGCCTACCACGCCCTGCCGCCACTGACGGTGAGTAAAACCGGCGAGATGGTAAACGCCGTCTATGGCTTTGCCAGTATGCTGATCAAGGCTATCTATGAACTCAAACCCAGCCACTATGCCATCGCCTTCGATAGGAAAGCGCCCACCTTCCGCCACCGGCTCTTCGACCAGTACAAGGCAAACCGCCCGCCGACGCCGGAAGAACTGGTTAACCAGCTGGGGCGGGTTAGGCAACTGGTAGAGGCATTCAATATACCCGTCTTCGAGCTTGATGGCTATGAAGCCGACGATGTCCTGGGCGCCCTCAGCCACCAGGCATCAGGTCAGGGCGTCGATACCGTTATCGTTACCGGCGACGCCGATACCATGCAACTGGTATCGCCCCGGGTGAAGGTGCTCTATCCCAGGCCCAGGCGCTCCTTTTCCGATACCATACTCTACGATGAAGATGCCGTTAACGAGAAATACGGGGTCAAACCGGAACACATCGCCGACATGAAAGCACTGGCCGGCGACCCCTCGGACAACATCCCCGGCGTCCCCGGCATCGGCAGTAAGACAGCGGTCAAGCTCATCCAGCAGTTCGGTAGTATAAACCAGATCTATAAGCACATAGACGAGGTTACCCCGGAAAAGCTGAGAAAACTGCTACAAAATAACGAAGATACCGCCCACCGAAGCAAGGAGCTGACGACCATCGTTACCGAGCTGCCGGTCAAGTTGGACCTGGAGGAATCAAAGCTCAGCCGTTTCAACCGGCAAAAGGTAGCCGGGCTCTTCCGCGAGCTCGAGTTCGCCAGCCTGCTCCCCAGACTATCCGAGGCGCTGGAAGAAGCGCCGGAGATCAGCCCTACAGCTAAAAGCGAGCCGCAGTGCCAGATGGAATACAGCGTTATCTACACCACTGCCGCCCTTGGCGAGCTAATCGGTCGCCTTAAAAAAACCGGTGTTTTTGCCTTTGATACCGAGACGACCAGCCTGGATGCGATGTCGGCTCACCTGGTCGGTATTTCCCTGTCGCCAGCCACTGGTGAAGGCTACTACATTCCGGTAGGTCACGCCGGATGGGAGCAGGTAGAGCAGATACCGCTCGAACAGGTGACTGCCGGGCTCAAGCCCATCCTGGAAGACAGCAGTCTGGCCAAGATAGCCCACAACGGCAAGTATGATATGACGGTGCTGGCCGAGCACGGCGTCAATGTCAGCAACCTGACCTTCGATACCATGGTCGCCGCCCACCTGCTGGGCGAGAAGTCGCTGGGACTAAAAGCCCTCGCCTTCGGCAAGCTGGGTATCGAAATGACGCCCATTACCGAGCTTATCGGCTCCGGAGCCAAGCAGATATGCATGTCCCAGGTCGAGGTCTCCCGCACCAGGGACTATGCCTGTGCCGACGCCGATATGACCTGGCGGCTGGCTGAACTGCTCGGCGCCGAGCTTAAAGAGCAGGGACTGTGGCAGTTATTTTCGGAGGTGGAGATGCCGCTGGTGCCAGTACTGTTACGTATGGAGAGGAACGGGGTGGCGCTGGACACCGACCGCCTGCGGCATATGTCGCACCGCCTCGGCGAGCGACTGCTGGAGCTGGAGAGGGAGATCTACGACAGCGTCGGCCACCGCTTCAATATCAACTCCCCCCAGCAACTGAGCCCCATCCTTTTCGACGAACTGAAACTACCACCGGCAGGCAAGACGAAGAGCGGTTACTCTACCGGCGCTTCGGTGCTGGAGGAATTGCGCGGCGTCCACCCGATAGTGGAGTTGATCTTGGAGTATCGCCAGCTAAGCAAGCTCAAGTCGACCTATATCGACGCCCTGCCTGGTTTGATTAACCCCAGGACGGGGCGTCTGCATACCAGCTTCAACCAGACACGAACGGCCACCGGCCGCCTCTCCTCAAGCGAGCCTAATCTACAGAACATACCCGTCCGCAGTGAGCGGGGCAGGGAGATAAGGCGGGCGTTTATCGCCCCAGCCGGTTGCCACCTGCTCTCCGGAGACTACTCGCAGATTGACCTCCGCGTCCTGGCTCACCTGTCCCAGGACCCGGCACTGCTGGATACCTTCCGCCATGACGGAGACGTCCACACCACCACCGCCGCCCTTCTCTTCGGGGTGGATTCAGCCGGGGTGACAGCGGACATGCGGCGTCTGGCCAAGACGGTCAACTTCGGCGTCATATACGGCATGAGCAGCTACGGGCTGGAGCAGGCAACCGAGCTATCGCGGGAAGAGGCGGAGCAGTTCATCGACTCCTACTTCAAAAAATACCCGCAGGTAAAGGAATACCTCGATTCGACCAAGAAAAAGGCGAGAGAGAAAGGCTACGTCGAGACGATACTGGGGCGGAGGCGTGCCATACCGGAGATTCACTCCTCGAACCGCAACCTGCGGGAAGCCGCCGAGCGCATGGCGATAAATATGCCGGTGCAGGGCACATCAGCCGACATTATCAAGGTAGCCATGATTGAACTGGACAGGCAGATGGCAGAGCAACAACTGAAAAGCAAGCTCCTGCTCCAGGTGCACGACGAGCTAATCTTCGAGGTGCCCGACGAAGAGCTGGACGAGATGAGCCAGCTGGTGACACGGATAATGTCCACCTCCCTGGAGCTAAGCATCCCGCTGAAGGTGGATATCAAAATCGGCGACAACTGGGAGCAGATGGAATAGGCATGCCCGAACTGCCTGAAGTCGAAACGATAAGAAACGAGCTACTGCCCTATATTGTCGGCCGTACTATCAGTGGCGTTACCTTATTCTGGGAAAGGATGCTCCGCCAGCCATCGCCTGCCGAGTTCCACCCTCGCATTTCGGGGCAGAAGGTAACCGGGTTGAGCCGGCGGGGCAAGTACCTGGTCTTTCAGCTAGGCGGTGGCGGTTGCCTGATAGCCCACCTGAAGATGAGCGGCTCCCTGCTTCTCGGCAAGGGTTCGCCACCCGAATACACCAGAGCTATAATCCACCTTGACGACGGCACCAGCATCTTCTTCCGCGACCCCCGCAAATTCGGCACCCTGCAACTGGTAGAGGACAGTGATAGCGTCTTATGTAAACTCGGACCTGAGCCGCTGTCGTCCTCCTTCACTCCCGAAACACTATACGATAGCCTTAAAAAACGAAAAGCTCCGATTAAGGCACTGCTCCTTGACCAGAGCTTTATCGCCGGCATCGGCAACATGTACGCCGACGAAGCCCTCTTTGTCGCCGGTATCCACCCGCTCAAGCCGTCAAACAGCCTTTCCCGAACCGAGGCACATCGCCTGCACCGGGCAATCCAAGACGTTCTGCGAGAAGCCATCGGTAACAAGGGAGCCAGCGTTAATACTTACTTCCGCCCCGGTGGCGAGATGGGCACCGCCCACTCCCAATTCCAGGTCGCCCATCGCGGCGGCAAGCCCTGCCCTACCTGTAACACACCAATCCAGCGTATACCCATCCGTAATCGCGGCAGCTACTTCTGCCCCCGGTGCCAGCCGGAAGGGTAACCAGGCCTGTCCGGTTAGAGGCACCGATACTTGGCTCTCAAGCCAAAGCCTGATATAATTAACTTATAGACTATAGATAACGAGGTATATAACCCACATGACCGAGAAAAAGAAGGTAGAACTGGAAACATTCATCGAGAATGTAAATAAAAAGGATAAAAAACGTAACGGTCTAAAAATCCGTTTTGCCTTTGTCAATAGGAAGAGGTAAGCCAGTTATATCGCGCTACCTTAACCTTCAGTCACTTAACTCGAAATGGGTGCCCTTCACGCTCAAAATCGGGCAGGAGTATTCTGTGAGATGCCATATCCTGTGCCCAGCCAGCCTCCAGCCCCACCTCCTCTATTACCCTGAGAGCATCTTCATATTCCGAGAGCGATATTGGCCGTGCCAGCAGGGGGAACTGGCTGGCACGCTGCATCGGGTGGTACTGGGACATAATGCTAACCGCAATTTTCGGGGAAACCTTCCTTGCCAGCCAGGCGAGTGAATCCCGGCTGCCGGCCAGCCCATTAGGCAATATCAGATGACGAACGATTAGCCCTTTCCGAGCTACCCCGTTCTCATCGACCACCAACTCCCCGACCTGGCGGTACATCTCCCTGATAGCGTTCCGGGAGTGGAGGACATAATCACGGGCTCCGGAATATTTTCTAGCCCGGCCATCGGAGGCATATTTCAAGTCCGGCAAGTAGATATCTATGATACCATCGAGCTCTTTCAGTGTCTTTATAGAATCATAGCTGTTGGTGTTATAGACCAGCGGGATTTTAAGCCCCATCGGGATGGCTTCCAGTAGCGCCTTCACTATTTGCGGCACGAAGTGGGAGGGTGAAACGAAGTTTATATTGTGGCAACCGAGGCCGTCCTGCAAATGCAGCATATGGCGGGCGAGGGTGTGGCAGTCCGTCTCGTTGGCTTTCTGCCTCTCCCAGTTCTGGCTTATCTGGTGGTTCTGGCAATAGCAACAACGCAGATTGCAGTTACCGAAGAAGATTGCCCCCGACCCCCGTCTGCCGGAGAGGACGGGCTCCTCTCCGTGGTGGTCGCAAACAGAGGCTACGATGGGCAGATAGCCGGAGCGGCAGAAGCCCAGCTCACCTTCAAGACGGTCAACGCCGCACTCACGGGGACAGATATCGCAAGACGCCAGCCGTTCCCACAGCCTCTCCGCCCGTTGTCTAAGCTCACCGGAGTGGTAGAGGGATAGATAGTTGGAATTCATATATTACCTATAAAATAATTATCTAAATTATGTCCTATTTGAATCCAATAATCTATAGTTTTACGTCCTTCTTAAGAATGAAGTCATTTAATCTTTCCTCACATTCAGCAACACGTGGATATAACTCACTTGGCTTTCTCTCTTCTAGCATTTTTTAATCCTCCTCCTTCCCTTTATCATTGTCTACCAACCCCTCACCCTTTATCCCTCTCCCCTTATTAAGGGGAGAGGGAAGAAAATTTCTTAAAGGGGCTTTGCCCCTTTTAATCCCTTTACTAAATAACCTCTTATCAGGGTGTCCAAGAGGGGCTGTCGCCCCTCTTTTCTATCCTTCCCCCTCTCCTTTGAAGGAGAGGGGGATAAGGGGGTGAGGTAGGTCATTACTTCCTTAACTTCAGGTGAATCTGCAAGCTGTCAGCCATATTATTGATTGCCGCTTTAACGAGTTTGGCTTTCTCTTTAATATCACTAGCTACAGCCATCTTTGTTTTGGCAATTTCCAGTGCTTCTCTTAGCTTGTCTAACGGCACAAGCTGACAGCTAGTGCAGTAGAAACTCTTGGAACGGCCGTCATCATAGTTATCAATAAGGTGTCTCAGAAACTCCAGTTTTACCATCTCCAGTCTGACAAATTCCTCAATGCCATTCATTTGAATAAAAGTGTAGTTGGCGGCAAGCGGTTTATAAGAGAGGAAGGAATCACGGTATTTAGCCGAATCCAGCAGCTTGGTTACTCTCTCGCATTGTGCCCAGTCAACACACTGGGCGCATGTCTCAAGGCTTCTTTTCTTAACACAGCAGGTAATGAACCCGCAGGACGGGTGTTTCTGCCAGAAATCCAGGCCACAGCAACCTGGGCAACTTGATGGACCCTCGGTATGATACCTCGAGCACAGGCTGCAGTTAAGACCACAGGCACCAACTATTGGATACTTTTTAAGCGGGTACTTATCCACTGCCAAATTCCTATCGGGGTTCTCCCTACGGAAGGCTCGCTTAAGTCGTTATTCTTGCAATCTGTGCAGTCTGGCCAATGCCTCTTTGATTCTCTTAATGCAGCGCTCCTTACCCAGCGCCGCCATCGTCTGGAAGAGCGGCGGCGCCACCGCCCGACCGGTAACAGCCACCCTCAGCGTGCCGAATAGCTGGCCAGTCTTTAGCTCCAGCTCCTCGGCCAGAGGTCTGAGTATGCCTTCCAGAGATTCCTCGCTGAACTCCGGCAGCCGTCCCAGCCTTCTTCGCGATGTTTCCAGGGCTTTGATAGCCAGCTCCCGGGTCATCTTTTTAACAATGAGCAACTCGGGTTCGTAGGCAAGTTCATCGACAAAGAAGAAGTCGGTAAGCTCTGGCACCTCTGCCAGCGTCTTAGCCCTCTCCTGAATAAGGGGCGTTATCCGATTAATGTATTCGGCAGAGAGCGGTCGCCCCACCTCCGGCGGCAGTTCCCTCTCCAGGAAGGGAATTGCCCGCCGGGTGAAGTCCTCCAGGCTCAGATTGCGGATATAGACGCCGTTCATCCAGTCCAGCTTCTCCTGGTTAAAGATGGCGGCTGTCTGGCTTACCCTTTTCAGGGAGAAATTGTCTATAAGCTCTTTACGGGTCATAATCTCGGTCTTGTCATCCAGGGACCAGCCCAGCAGTGCCAGGAAGTTCATCATCGCCTCGGGGAGATAGCCCCACGCCTGATAATCGGTTATAGATACCGCACCATGGCGCTTGCTCAGTTTGGAGCGGTCGGTGCCCAGCAGCATCGGCAGGTGGACGAACTGCGGCGGCTGGTAGCCCAGCGCCTTGTAGAGCATCAGGTGGCGGGGGGTGCTGGACAGCCACTCCTCAGCCCGCAGGACATGGCTTATCGCCATTATGTGGTCGTCGACGACACTCGCCAGGTGATAGGTGGGGTAGCCGTCGGATTTGAGCAGGACGAAGTCATCGATATTGGCGTTTTCAAATGTCACCTCGCCACGAATCAAATCGTTAAATGAAGTCTGCTTCTCCAGCGGTGTCATAAAGCGGACTACCCTCTTGGAGCCGGACATAAACTTCAACAAGCTGCTCGTCGCCGATAGCCCACGGCAGCGCCTGTCGTAGCCCGGCGGCTGCTTGAGTCTGACCTGCTCGGCTCTCATCTTCTCCAGCCGCTCCGGGGTGCAGTAGCAGTAATAGGCATCGCCCTGTTCCACCAGACGCCTGGCGGCAGACTGGTAGAGCTTGAGCCGCTCCGACTGGAAGTAAGGACCGTAGTCACCACCCACCCCGGGCCCCTCGTCCCAGTCCATACCCAGCCAGCGCAGAGCCTCAAGGATGGTCTCCACCGCCCCGTCAACACTGCGGGCGACATCGGTATCCTCGATGCGGACGATAAAACTGCCACCGTGGTGGCGGGCAAAGAGCCAGTTAAACAGGGCTGTCCTTATATTGCCCACGTGCGGAAAGCCGGTGGGGCTGGGGGCGTAGCGGACTCTGACTTTATCTTTTACTTTTGCCATCAATATATTATTCCTTTAACAATTCAGCCTGTTTCTATTAATGGGATTTCTATATAGTCATCTTGTTTCACTGCTCTCATTAATCCTAGCAGCTTAATTGGCTGTTCTTTTGCTTGAATCACTTTAACTATCAATGGAAACCCAGGAGATGTACCTCTCTCTACTCTAACACCAATTCCATTAGTTATTGAACCGTTATTAAGTTGCATGTCTTTATGAAAACCATGTGCAAACGGACTATCACCACTCTCACACTTAATTTGAATCTCATCTTCATTGTTTCCAACTAATATAATATATCTAGAAATAGGCTCAAGATAAGTTTCTGCACGAAATTCTATAGTCAATTCCTTAGTTCCTTCACTAATATAACCACGGATATTTTGATAGACTTGAGTGCCAAGTTTATAAATACTACGACCTTTAATTACGTCTATAATTCGTCTTATTCCATTTTCTAATCCCTGCCCAAAAATATCAATATAGAGGGTCTGTAACAGAACTTCTGGCATCATACAATCATCTAACTTGACTGGAATGATTTTAACCTCACCTTTTGTTGCTTTTATAATTGCATTTTGCCATTCTAACTTTACCATTTCACTTATTAGACTATTTTTTGAAACAAAGAAAAAGAAAAACTTACAATCCAAAAGCCCTTTGTTCATCTTATCTATAATGCCATCACCAGGCTGAATTGACCAACTATCATAGAATATATTATTTTGTCCAAAAACGGCTGCTATTCTCTGAGCAATTATGTCCACAATTGGTTTGTCTTTGTGTGTATGGCTAATGAAAATCATCTTACCAACTTTATTATCAAATATCTGATTTAGACTCTTATCCCCCCACGCTCGGCCTGGCGGCCGGGGCGGTGACGGGGGCTTCGGGTATCCTTACCACATAGGTCTCAGCCATCTTGTCGTGAAAACCCTGCTTGCGGCTGTCGAAGGCAATCCAGATAAAGCCGATGAACAAAACGGCGGCGGATACGATATAGCCGAGGTATCTTAGAAGGGCAACGCCGATGGTTACCTTCGAAGCATCCTGGCGGACCAGCTTTATACCGAGGAGCATCTTGCCCGGCGTCTGCCCCCGCCACACCCAGAAGGTAACAAAGTAGGCGATGTTAACCAGAAGGGACAGCAGGTTGCCGGCAATCAGATAGGGCAGGGCGCGCCAGAGCGGCTCGTCAAAAACATCGCTGCTACCCCACAAGCCTTCGAAACCGAACCATTGATACGGGGCAAAGGTTAAAAGTATAACCGAGCATATGACAGACAGGGCAAAGATATCAATAAGAAAGGCGGCCAGCCTCCTCCAGAAGCCGGCGAACTCAAGGGCAGGGGTCTCCCTTTTTTGCCGTACTATCTTCTCGCGTCTGTCGGACAAGGGTTGCATAGTGATATTCTACCACCACGGCGGACAACATTCTAGGCTATTTTCTCCAGCGCCTGCTCCAGGTCGGTTGGCAGTTCGGACTTAAACTCCACGTATTGCCCGCTGGAGGGCAATCTGAACCCCAGACGGCAGGCGTGAACAAACTGCCGCGATAAAAAGGGCGACTTCGCCCCGTAGGTGGTATCACCGACCACCGGATAGCCGATAGCCGACAGGTGAACCCTTATCTGGTGGGTGCGGCCGGTCTCCAGCCTGACTTCAAGCAGGGTGCAATCACCGGTGTACTTGATCACCTGGTATCCGGTGCGAGCCTGCCGCCCCTCGTTCACCACCGCCATACGCTTGCGGTTACGGGGGTCGCGCCCGATGGGTGCATCTATAAAGCCGCTTTCCGGGGACAGGTGCCCTTTGACCAGTACCAGGTAGGCTTTCGCTACCGAGCGAGCCTTGAACTGGCTGGCCAGCTTATTAAGGGCGACCCTGTTCTTAGCTACCAGCATCAGCCCCGAGGTGCCTTTGTCCAGACGGTGAACGATGCCCGGCCGCACTAAATCATCACCGGTGGGCAGGTCGGTGAAACGGGCTAGAAGGGCGTTTACCAGGGTATGGCTGGTGCTCCCCGGTGCCGGGTGAACGGTGAGACCGGCCGGCTTGTCTATTACCAGAAGGTCCTCGTCTTCATAGACGATATTCAATGGGATATCCTCCGCCGCCAGAGTGGTGGGTATCGGTGGCGGAATGGTAACCGTCAGGCGGTCGCCGGCACTGACTTTATAACTGGCTTTGACCGCCCGGTTATTAACCGTGATATAGCCATCGGCGATTAGCTTCTGGATATATGTTCGGGACAGCTCCGGGAGCCTTCCGGAGACAAAAATATCCAGGCGGCTTCCCGACTTGTCAGCAGTAAATCTATATGTTTTTTCCATCCGAGAGCTCGTCGCTTTTAGCCAAGCGAAGGAGCGAGTAAGCCAGGATTACAGCACCGACGACTACCGCCGAGTCAGCGATATTAAACGCCGGCCAGAAACTGAAATTGATGAAATCGGTAACGTAGCCGGAACTCAGCCGGTCAATCAGGTTACCCACCATGCCACCGAGCATAAGCCCCAGCGATATTTTCACAGAGGCGGTGCTCAAAAAATGGAACCGGCGGTACATGAAGAGAATCAGGTAGAGCAAGATGCCGATGCCGATTATGCTGACTATCGCCAGCACCAGGGATTGGTCCTGAAATAGACCAAAGGAGGCTCCGGTATTACGGACGTGGGTGAGGCGAAAAAAACCTGTCTCGGGTAGTGATTCGCCTACAGCAAGATTCAACTCTATATAGAGTTTACTGAGCTGGTCAACAGAGGCTACCAGCAACGCAACCAGGAAGAAGGCGGCTTTCTGCCGCCAGGCAACCTTAGGGCTACTTAGTCTTAGCATTCTTTGATTGAGCCGTTTTACAGCTCATACACAGCGTTGCCTGAGGCAGTGCTTCCAGACGATCCATATCTATGGGCTGACCACAGCTCTCACATATGCCATAGTTTCCCTTTTCAAACTCAGCCAGGGCGTTATCTACTTCAGCTAGCTGGCCTAATATGCGCTTCTCCAAAGCCATCCGATTCTCCAGCTCGGCGGTCTCGGTAGCCTCCTCCTCCCTTTTACCGAAGGGACTACCCTCCCGCCGGTTCTCCGTCGGCCGGCTGGCTCTCAGTTGCTCCAGTTGCTCCGTCAGACGCTTGTGGTCTTTCTCAAGACGGAGCCGTATTATCTTAAAGTTTGTAGTGTTCACCTCTTTCTCCCCCCTGCTAGCTCATCATATTAATAAGCTATCTCTATACCCTGGTTTGAAAAGCTGAAAGAAAGTCTCTGTGTCAGTGATTGCTCAAGAGAGCAATGAAAAGCCCGGCAAGTCAGCACGACACCGATGCCTGACAAAGGCTGCTGGCTGACCGCCCCTACAAGTGGTCACTAGCCAGGGTATATCTACCCATGGCTTGGCCGCCCAATTTCGGTACGAGGTACTCAGGCCATTCATACCCTTAGTTTATCCCATTTATCGTCAATAATCAATACCCTGGGTAAAATATTCGGATTATCTATCTCCGTAAAGAAATTCTCCTTGTCGATTAACTTTTTCTATAAGGCTATTGACATCAATTGGCGGCTCTGCTAGTATCTAATTGATAAAACTTTTCAATTAGATAGCTAATGAAAACCTCTGAAGCAAGAGTAAGGGCTACCTTAAGGCGGCACGGCTACAAGCTCACTCGTCAGCGGCTCTCTGTTATCAAGGCGGTTGTCTCGAGCAAGGACCGCCTCACCCCGACTGCTTTATATAATAAACTGCACCAGGACTACCCCGACATCGGCCTGGTAACCGTTTACCGCACCCTGGGACTACTGGACAACCTGGGGCTTCTCTGCAAACTCCACACCAGCGGCGACTGTCATGCCCGCACTATCGGCACCCCGGAACGCCACCATCACCTAATTTGCTCCGGCTGTGGCAAGGTTATCGATTTTTCCTGCCGCACTATGGCTGAGCTAGAAGGCAATCTAGCCGAAGAGACCGGCTTCGCCATAAAAGACCACCTGCTTGAATTCACCGGCTACTGCCAGAACTGCCGAAAAGACCTGATTTAAGGTTCATTATTCAACATTTTATGCATTCAGGGAGGGATTTGTAGAGGAAATGTTGAGAAATCTAATCGATGAACTGAGGGCTCATATCCCGTTTACCGCTCTCGGGGCTGCAATCGGGATTGTTGTTATGGTGATAATCCTCCTCTCTGATTCACTAGCCGGTTTCACCCGCATTTCAGAACCCCTGTTTGAAGTCCTGCACCCGGCACACGTCGTATTAAGTGCCATTGTAACCACGGCACTCTATAAAAAATATGGCAACGGCAAGATATGGGCTATAATACTGGTCGGCTACATCGGCTCAATCGGCATAGCCACACTGAGCGATTCGCTAATCCCCTACCTGGGAGAAACACTGCTCGGGCTACCCAACCGGGAAGTTCACGTCGGCTTCATTGAAGAGTGGTACATAGTCAACCCGGCGGCGCTGCTCGGCATCACCATCGGTTACCTCAAACCGGCAACCAAGATTCCACACTTCGGGCATGTCTTTATAAGCACCTGGGCGTCGCTGGTTCATAATGTTATGGCAATGGGCACGACAATAAGCTTCTTAGCCCTGCTCGGCATCTTTGTTTTCCTGTTCCTCGCCGTCTGGGTTCCCTGCTGTGCCAGCGATATCGTCTTCCCCATGCTGTTCACCAGGAAGAGGTTGTCACCCCACTATATATAGCCTATAATCAATCAGGCAATTCTTGTGGCAAGGGGGACACTGGTGAACTTTTCCGTCCAGCTGGCACCCAAAAACGAGCGTGGTCTGCTCCTGGCAAACCCGGTAATGACCGCCTCCGGCACCTTTGGCTATGGCACCGAGAACAACCACCTGTTTGACATCCAGAGGCTGGGGGCTATCGTCTGCAAAGGGACGACGCTTGAGCCCTGGGGCGGTAATCCCCAGCCCAGGCTTATCGAGACGGCCGGCGGCATGCTCAATTCTATCGGGCTGCAGAATATCGGCGTCGCCGCACTGATTCGGGAAAAGGCACCTGTCTGGGCGAAATGGCAGGTACCGGTCATCGTCAATATCGCCGGCGAGACTATCGAGGATTACGCTAAACTAGCCGGGCTTCTGGACGGGGTGGCCGGTGTCAGCGCCCTCGAGGTGAACATCAGTTGTCCCAACATAAAAGCCGGTGGCTCCGAGTTTGGTGCCAGCGCCGAGTCGGCGGCTAAGGTAACCGCCACCGTGCGAAAGGCAACCTCTCTTCCGGTGCTGGTCAAACTGACACCCAATGTCAGCGATATTGCCTGTATAGCTGTAGCCGTCGCCGAAGCCGGTGCCGACGCCATATCGCTGATAAATACGCTAAAGGGGATGGCTATAGATATAAATAAACGGAAACCGCTACTGGGCAATGTAACCGGGGGGCTATCCGGCCCAGCCATCAAACCGATAGCGCTGGCTATGGTGTATAAGGTAGCCAGCGCCGTGGACCTACCCCTTGTCGGCTGTGGCGGTATTACTAATGCCGCAGATGCCGTCGAGTTCATTATGGCTGGCGCCAGCGCCGTACAGGTAGGCACCGCCAGCTTGGTCAATCCCCGCGCTCCTATTGACATCGTAGAGGGCATAGAGAAATTCATGCTGGAAGAGGGAATAGAAGATATAGCCAATCTTGTCGGAGCGGCACAAAACTAGCCTGTACTTAGGGGGAGGCTGTTACAGGTGAATAGAATAATGACAGGCAGAATCAGCCTCATTCTACTGATTCAGGTATGCCTGTTCTTTTAAACACCTGTCTGATTTATAAATCAGACAGGTGTTTAATCCGACCTGGCGGCTACTATCACTCCTCCCAGAGTCAGAACAGCGCCCAAGCCTATTACTATCCAGAAGCCATAGACCGTAGCCCATAGTATCAAACTACGCGTACTACTGGCAGTATCAACCATCTCCGCAACCGTATCGTCAGTAAAACTCATACTGTTGATATAGACGGGCATTGGCCCCTGCCCCATATCCATTTTGATGGTGGTAGTGGTGGTTGTATCTACCGGTATACCGCTTATCGGTTCCACTTTTATTTCAGTCAGTATGTCCATCGTGCGGGGCAAGCCAATCGCTTCATCAACACCGATATCTATACCCTGTAAGTCAATCTTGAAATTGTATACCAGCAAGCCTTCAAACTGCTCTTCACTGATATATTGAGCAGGTAGAGGGCTCATAATTGATGAAGACCAGAAGTTGTAACTTTCCTTCTCCACTCCGCCAGGGAAAGTGAATTGACCGCTTCTATCCATATCGCCATAACCGGGGACGTTTTCACGAGTGGACCTATCAACTCCCAGAAGCTCAGAGGTGCAAATATCTTCTAAAAGCATGCTAGACCCGGCAATATAGAAATTAATATCCTGTTTGAGTAATAGCACATTGTCCTCAGTCCCGGTCGCCTCCAGTAGCCGTTCTATGCTGGTTGGGGTTTCATCAAGCGACATGGTTGCCTGGTTCAGCTGCATAATATAACCCTCAAACATATACGCCTCTTCATAGTCGGCTGGGATTTTAGCCATGACGGGGAAAACGACCAGCAGAAAAATCAAGGCAAGGGCAACTAGTATGAGACCCAAAATAGTCAAGCCCAAGCTCCAACCGCTCCATCTCAAAATCATTTTAGATACCTCCTCTGTATTTATTATCCATATGAGATTGATGGAATTGAGGCATTGTACCTCACCGCCAGAACTTTTACAAGCTTTCCATAATAAAGGTTGTCACTCCACTTATTTATAGCCTATAATCAGTGGCGTACTTCTATGGATACCGCCCGACGCTAGCCTGTACTTAAGGGGAGGCTGTTACAGGTGAATAGAATGGTTACAGGTAGAATCAGCCTCATTCTGCTAACTATGGTATGCCTCTCCAGCCTGGCATTTACCGGGTGCAACCGGACTGCCGGGGCAGAAATACCGAGCACATCATCCCCGGAAACAGCCACCGCTTACCCGGAGATCGATGACTATGTCATCCAGCAGATGACAGACGAAAATATCCCCGGGCTGGCGGTGGTCGTCGTTCAGGGAGAGGAAATTATATACCTGAAGGGCTTTGGCGTTACCAGCCTCAGCGACCCCTCCCCAATAACGCCCCAGACCATCTTCGACCTGGCATCAATCAGCAAATCGTTTACCGCTCTGGGCGTGCTTTTGCTCCGGGACGACGGCTTGATTGACCTGGATGCCCCCGTCCAGCAGTATTTGCCTGATTTCCAGCTGGATGACCCGCAGGCAGCGGATATAACGGTGCGACAGTTGCTCAACCAGACGAGCGGACTGCCGGGCAATCTCTCCGCCCCCCTGATATTCCAGCAGGGGGAAGACGAGTTTAAAGCGATGGTAGATGCCGTAAACCGCCTCCGGCTCAACCGCCCGCCGGGCTCGTCGTTTGAGTATGCCGATATAAACTACTGCCTCCTGGGGGCACTGATCGAGCGGGTAACCGGGATTACCTTCGAGGAATACATGGAGCAGAAGATATTTACGCCACTGGGTCTGGACAACACCACCCTTTACCCCGATAAAGCCGCCGAGCTGGACCGGGCCGACGGGCACCAGCCGATGTACGGGCAGGTTATCGCCCGCAATGTGTCCATCTACCGTAGCGCCCTACCCGCCGGCTGGGTAATGTCCAGCGCCGAGGATATGGGCAAGTGGCTCATAGCCCACCTCAACCGCGGCTATACCGCCGAGGGGCAAATCTTCCCGGCGGCTGACATCGAGGAGTGCCATACCATAGCGACACAGTTCGAAGAAAACGGCAAGGAGACTGGCTATGGTATGGGCTGGTTCATCAGTTACGGCAGTGACGATGTTTCGCTTATCTGGCATGGCGGTGACACCCCGAACTTCACCACGGATATGTTTCTGCTTCCGGACTACCAGATGGGGGTGGTGGTGCTGGTAAACAGCCAGGCAAGCACCATTGGCCACAGTATAGCGCCAGGTATAGCCAATCTGCTGCTAGGGCTGGAGCTTGAGCCGATATCGGTACCCTGGTGGGCACACTGGAAGACGATTGATACCATAGCTACGATAGCCCTGGTATTTATCTATATACTGGTGCTGGCACTGGTGTTTTATGTCTGGCGGGTATGGCGGCAGTTCCGGGCTAGAGAGCGGCACTTCATCGGCTCCCCACTCGCCGGCGACATGATGCCCGCCTGGCAGTTGATGCTCTATATCGCCCCCCTGGTGCTTTTGATTCTATTCTCCATAGCCTCTTATCTGGTAATGAACGCCTTGTACGGCTACAACCTCTACGAAGTCCTGATTATGTTCCATATTGCGGCGCCGCCCGGCGTCTATATCTCGGGGGTAATAGTGCTCGTCGTCGTCCCGCTATGGGCGCTCCTGCTGGCATTCATCGCCCTGTTCACCCGCAGCAGTAAAGCGGCGGCTTAGCCCCCTACCAGCTTCTGTCCGGCAAGATAGGCTTGCTCCAGGGCATCGCCGTGCCGGGCTATATCCCCTTTATCGTCTACCCCGGGGAAGACCAGCTCGCCGGCGTAGCTTATATCCAGGGTGACAAAGAATGCCTTTGCCGTAGCCAGCGCCGGCTCAAACAGGTTGGCTTTATTGAGACCGCCGACGGAAACGAACAGCCCCTTCCGTCGGCGACGGTCGCCGAGGGGAGGCAGATTCAGCTTATATTTCCTAGCCCACAGAGCCTGGCAGCGGTCTATCATCGTCTTGGCCTGGGCGGTCACCCCCATAAAGTGTATCGGCGAAGCCAGCACAATCCGGTCGGCATTGGCCAGCTTCCGGTAGACCATCTGCATATCGTCATCGTACTTACATTTGCCTGCCTCATAGCAGGTATTGCAGTGCTGGCAGGGAGCAATATTCAGGTCATTGAGGACGATGGTCTCGGCCTCAGCCCCCCTGCTGGCGGCACCCTTCATAACCTCAGCCAGCAGCCGGTCGGTATTGCCACCCCGCCGCGGACTGCCGGCAATCCCCAGCACCTTCATTACAGCTCTGCCTCAACCACCTTCAGTATTTCTGCCTCTTTAGCTGACATCAAAGCTGCTTCATCAGATCCGATATGGTCATAGCCCAGCAGGTGAAGCACCCCATGGATGGCGAGGATAGCCACCTCCCTCTTTAGCGAATGCTGGTGCTCCTCCGCCTGTCGGACAGCCTGCGGGTAGCTGATAATCACCTCTCCCAGGTGCTTTACCCCATCAGGCGGTGCGGTGAACGATAAATCCGGCTCTGTATCGGTTTCGGGTAGCAGGGCAAAGGCGAGAACATCGGTGGGCTTATCTTTGCCCCGGTAGGTCTTATTCAGCTCCTGCACCCTTTGCTGGCTGGCAATCACCAGCCCCATCTCGACATCGTCCCCGATACCCTGAGCAACCAGCACCGCCCCGGCTATCCCCTGAAGCCATTCGGCGCCAAGGCAGTCCTCGAAGCCTTCATCGAACAGAACGTTGATTTCCATGTGTATCTCATCATAGCATAGCGTTGAGTAGCCCTCAAATAGGGAGCCCATGAAGAGTGTAGCCCCTATTTCTTTTTATCTCTCTCCCCTAACCAGCACCTGGAAGGGGGTGTTTAGAGGGGGCTTATGCCCCCTCTTTCTTATATCTCCCCCTCTCCTTATAAGGAGAGGGGGATTAAGGGGGTGAGGTTGGTAGCAAATATAAATCCCTCTCTTACTGTCTATTCCCACCCACCACCCTTAAGGAAGAGGGCTAAGGGGAAAGGTTGTTAAAGACTTAAAATATCTTTGAGCTATCAAGGTTGATATGATATATTAAAGGTGTCAACCAGGGCTCTGAGATACTACAAGGCGAGGAGGGGTCGCATAGTGGCCTAGTGCGGGCGCCTGCTAAGCGCTTACCCCGGGAAACCGGGGTCGAGGGTTCGAATCCCTCCCCCTCCGCCAGAGAAAGATAAAAAATGAAAACTCCTTACTATGAAGTACCACACTTAAAGCTCTATCTGGAAATATGAATCTATCCTTTCAAATAGATTTAGCCCAGGATTATAAAAATCCATCTCAAAGAATTAGAGTTCTAACTGAGAGTTGGGTTGGCAATCATGTTTATTGTCCTAACTGCGGGAATATTGACATCAATAAATATGCGAACAATAAACCTGTCTCCGATTTTTTCTGTTCTAACTGTAAGGAGGTTTATGAATTAAAAAGCAAGAGGGATAAATTTGGAAATAAAATAGTCAATGGCGCATACAGTACCATGATTGAAAGATTGCTGGATAGCAATAATCCAAACTTCTTTCTGTTAAATTACGACTTAAAAAATCTTATGGTTTTAAATCTTTTCGTTATACCCAAACACTTCTTTATTCCTGAGATAATAGAAAAAAGAAAAGCGTTAGCACAAACTGCACGACGTGCTGGTTGGGTCGGATGTAATATTATACTGAAAAGCATTCCTCAAACAGGGAAAATATTCTTTATTAAAAACAGCCAAGTTGAGCCTAAGGATAAAGTTCTTGCAACATGGCAAAAGACTCTTTTCTTAAGAGAAGAAAAGGAGATATACGCAAAAGGCTGGCTTTTGGACGTCATGAAATGTGTTGAAGAACTTGGGAATGAAGAATTTTCCCTTGATGAAGTCTACGCTTTCGAAAACGTATTAAGCAAAAAACATCCAGATAACAAGCACATTAAAGATAAAATCCGCCAACAGTTACAGATTTTAAGAGATAAAGGCTATCTGGAGTTTATTGAACGAGGACTTTACCGCCTTGCATAAAAGCATGTCAACAACAATTAATCCGTTTTTAGCAAGAGTTATTTTAAAACTCAATCCTTTTAGGCGAATATTCGTCATGTGCAAAGGATACGGTGAAGATTATGACAACTTTACTGAATTAGTCTGGGAAGATGACAAAGACATGGATTTTCACGATAAAGAGACTTATCAACAATTCCAACTTTGGTTCTTATAGCTAAAAATATAGGTTAGTTTTTATGCCCCTATATCATATCTGGACTATCGGCTGTCAGATGAACAAGGCGGAGTCGGAGCGGCTGGAGAGCCTGTTCCAGCACCTCGGCTACCAGCCGACGGCTATCGCCGGGGAAGCCGACCTCATCGTGCTCAATAGCTGTGTCGTGCGCCAGCATGCTGAAGACCGTATTGTAAACAAAATCAACGCCCTGAAGACACTAAAGAGGTCGCCCCGACCGCCGATGCTGGCCGTCACCGGCTGCCTCGTCAACTCTGACACCGCCAGGCTCAAGCGGCGATTCCCCCACGTCGACCACTTCTTCAAGCCCGGTGAATACCCGGATTGGCTGGCAAAAAACGAGCCGTTCCCGATGTTGCCACAGCAACCGTCGCCGAGCGCCTACGTCCCCATCATCCAGGGCTGTGATAACTTCTGTTCCTATTGCGTCGTCCCCAACCGCCGCGGGCGGGAGAAGAGCCGAGCGGTCTCTAAAATAGTCGACGAGGTAAAAGAGCTGGCACAGCGCGGGGTGAAGGAGGTTATCCTGCTGGGGCAGAACGTGGACTCTTACGGCCACGACCTGCCCGATAAGCCCGACCTCGCCCACCTGCTCTACGAGCTGAATGGCATAGACGGCATCGCCCGCATCCGCTTCCTGACCAACCACCCCAAGGATATGAGCGACCGGCTTATCGAGGCAATAGCCAAGCTGGACAAGGTATGCCAGCAGATAAACCTGCCCGTCCAGGCGGGAGACGATGAGGTTCTGAAGACGATGGGGCGGGGCTATACCTCCAGGCAATACCGTCACCTGGTCAGCCGAATACGGAGCCAGGTGCCAGCAATCTCCCTGAGCACCGATGTTATCGTCGGCTTCCCCTTGGAGAGCGAAGAGCAGTTCCGGGCAACGGTCGACCTGCTCCGCGAGCTGAGGTTTGATAACGTACACGTCGCCGCCTATTCACCCCGGCCGGACACCATCGCCGCCCGAAATCTTGAAGATAACGTCCCGCCATCGGTTAAAAAGGAGAGGCTGGATACTATCGAGCAACTACAGGAGAAGATAGCCACCGAGATAAACAGTCAGCTTCTGGGCAAAACAGTTGAAGTCCTGGTAGAGGGTAGGAGGAAGGGCAGGTGGCACGGCAGAAGCCAAAGTGGTAAACTGGTGTTCTTCAGCGAAAACGACGAACTGCTGGGGAAATTAGTGAAAGTGAAGATTGAAAAAACAAGCCCCTGGTCGCTCCAGGGAAGAATACATAGATAGCACTGACTAGTCTAAGGAGGAAAAATGGCAAAGGTAGCATCTCTAGCCCTGGTACTATTGCTGGCGCTAGGTCTGGCACTTATGGGCGGTTGTACCACGACGGAAGGTGGAGACACCACCAGCACCATCTATCTGGTAGTCTTCATGGCATTGCTTTTTGGTATCTTCTATTTTCTTATCATCCGACCACAGCGTAAAAGACAAAAGGAGCACCAGGAGCTTGCCGAAGGGCTGAGCCAGGGCGACAGGGTAATCACCGTAGGCGGTATCTACGGTCGCATTGAAAGCGTCCAGGAGGACAGTGTCGTCCTGAAGGTGGAATCGGGGGCAACAATAAGGGTCGCCAGAAACGGCATCGCCGGCAAACAGGAAGAAACCAGGTAGAGACCCGTTCGCCATACCCCTAACCAAAGTCAACTATATGGTCTGGGAGGTAGCCCAATTTATCGCTATGATTACATCATAGTCGGCAGTGGTATTGCCGGGCTGTATTGTGCCCTGCTGGCACAGGAGCAGGGAAGCGTGCTCCTGATAACCAAGGGCAGTATCGACGACTGCAATACCAGGTTAGCCCAGGGGGGCATCGCCGCCGCTATAGGCAAAAGCGACTCGCCGGAGCTACACTTCAAGGATACCATAACCGCCGGCGATGGTCTGTGCAACGAAGAGGCGGTGAGTATCCTGGTCAACGAAGCCCCCGACCGCATCGCTGACCTAGTCAACCTGGGCGTGCCCTTCGATACACTAGACGGAGAGATTGACCTCACCCTGGAGGCGGCACACAGCCTGCCCCGTATCCTCCACGCCGGAGGCGATACCACCGGTGAACATATCGAGCTAACGCTGAGTAAAAGGGTGCTCTCAACTGAAATACGGGTCATGGAGCACCACCTGGCGACCGATATCATCGTGGAGAAGGGCAGGGTCAACGGGGTAAGAGTCCTCGACTGCGAGAACAACTCCACCGAAGAGTTCGGCGGCCACTTCTTGATGCTGGCTACCGGCGGCGCCGGACAGCTATTTAAGTTCAGCACCAACCCCCCGATAGCCACCGGCGACGGCATAGCCCTGGCTTTCCGGGCTGGCGCCGAGATAGTAGACATGGAGTTTTTCCAGTTCCACCCCACCGCACTGTGTCTTCCCGGGGTAATCCCTTTCCTCATCTCGGAGTCGGTAAGGGGCGAGGGGGGAATACTGCGCAACATAGAAGGCTACCGCTTTATGCCCGACTATACACCGCAGGCCGAGCTGGCGCCGCGAGACATCGTCGCCCGCAGTATTTTACACGAAATGGAAAAGACCGGGGCGGACAATGTCCTGCTCGACGTCACCCATCTACCACCCCACATTACCGCCACCAGATTCCCCCAGATATACTGCTTCTGCCTCGACCACGGCCTGGATATAACCAAGCAACCGATACCGGTGGCACCAGCCGCCCACTACACCATAGGCGGCGTCAGGGTCAACACCTGGGGCGAAACCAGCATAACCGGGCTGTTCGCCGCCGGCGAAGTTGCCTGCACCGGAGCCCACGGGGCAAACCGACTGGCTTCGAACTCACTGCTGGAGGTGCTGATTTTCGGTAAGAGGATTATAGAAAAGACCGGCAGGCCGGACAAACCGACAGCGACCGTCCCCGGTCAGGATGCAGACATCCACCTCTCGCTCGAGCGGAGACAGCCACCCAAGAGGAAGATTTCACCCAGCCTTCCCACCCTGCAACGGCTCCTCTGGGATAAAGCAGGCATCATCCGGAACGAAGAAGGGCTGGTCGAAGCCGCCGAGACACTGGCTGGCTGGCAGGAGTCCCTGCCCCAGCCGAAAGACCGTCCTTCGTACGAGATGGCAAACCTGGTCTTGACCGGACGCCTGCTGACCGAGGCGGCTATCCTGAGACAGGAGAGCCGTGGCGCTCACTTCCGCTCCGATTTCCCCGAGACTTCACCCGAGTGGCGCAAGCACATCGTGATAAATAATGATTAGCATAATTATATAAATCCCTCTCCCTCTATCCCTCTCCCTTGTAATAAAGGGAGAGGGAATAAATGGAATAAAAGGAATGTTTAAGAGGGGCAAAGCTCGAAAGGGAAGTTTGGGGGATACAGCCCATATAAACACAATAGAGTGAGGTTTAGGGGAATATAACCCATATAAAACATAATAGAGGGAGGTTTGGAGGGACGCAGTCCCTCCATATTAACCCTCCCCCTCTCCTTACAAGGAGAGGGGGATTAAGGGGGAGAGGTTGTTATGAATAGTAATTTTTCTTTTAGTATCTATACCCACCCACCACCCTCCAAGAGAATGTTACAGGGGTGAGGTAGATGGATAAACTTCAACTATCCGAAGAGCAGGTTGATAGAATCATAGACCTGGCGCTGGCCGAGGATACCGGCGGTGGTGATATAACCAGCCAGATACTGATACCAGCCGACCTCGCCGGCAGGGCAGCCATAGTGGCTAAAGAAGAAGGCATACTGGCTGGCGGTGACATCGCCAGGCTGGTGTTTGTCAGGGCTGAGCCATCGCTGGCGGTAGAGCTACTTATCCCGGATGGAGAAGGGCTAAAAGCGGGGGACAGGGTAGCCACCATCGCCGGTAACGTGGCAGGTATTCTCAGGGCGGAGCGGGTCGCCCTCAACTTCCTGAGCCGCCTGAGCGGCGTCGCCTCCGAGACAGCCAGATACGTCGCCCGGGTAAAGGGATTTGCCACCATCATAACCGATACCCGCAAGACGGCACCGGGTATGAGACTGCTCGACAAATATGCGGTACGCATCGGCGGCGGGCAGAACCACCGCCTCCACCTCGGCGACGGGATTCTTATCAAGGACAATCATATAGCGGCACTACGGGCGCTGGGTATGAGCCTGGCAGACATAATAACCAGGGCCAGAAAGAATGCCCCCGAGGGCTTAAAAATTGAAATAGAGGTCGATACCACTGCCGAGGCGATAGAAGCCGCTAATGCCGGCGCCGATATAGTTATGCTGGACAATATACCCCCTGACCAGATAAAACGGGTGATGGAGTTAATGCCGGCGAAGGTAAAGACCGAAGCCTCGGGAGGCATAACACTGGATAACGTCCGCACGGTGGCTCTGGCCGGGGTCGATACCATCTCCGTTGGCGCTATAACCCACTCGGCGAAGGCGCTGGACTTCAGCCTTGAGCTTGAGCCAAAAACATAGGGCGTTCAGTAAACCGAACTAGCTATCGTAGAAATGAGAGTCGAACATACCGATTATTCAATGACACATAAAAAGACGCTTGCCGGAAAATGGCTCAGGCCGCTGTTTATTATAGCCGGCACTATTTTTCTCGGCCTGGGCATTGTCGGCATATTTATCCCCATATTGCCCGCCACCCCATTCCTCTTACTGGCGGCCACCTGCTACGCCAGAGGCTCTCAAAGGTTCTACCACTGGCTGTTGAGCAACAGGTGGTTCGGTGCTTATATAGACAACTACAGGCAGAAACGGGGGATGCCGTTAAAGATAAAGATAGTGACTGTGGCATTGCTTTGGTTAACCATCGGGGTTTCGGTTGTATTCGCGGTTCAGTCTTTAACGGTCAGAATCATACTCGTTCTAATAGCCGTCGGCGTTTCGATACATATCCTGTCTATAAAAACATTGAAGCAGCAAAAGACAGCCAGAGAGGTGAGGCGATGGCAAAGCTGACGTTCTACGGCGGCATTAATGAAATCGGTGGCAACAAGGTCCTTATGGAGGACGGGAGGCGGCGGCTGTTTCTGGACTTCGGCTTTCCCTTCAAGGGAAACAAGCTGTTCTACGAGGAATACCTGAGACCGCGCGGCGGCGCCGGCCTGCTCGACCCCCTGGCAATGGGGCTGTTACCGCCACTGGAAGGGCTTTACCGGGAGGAGCTGACGATACCAGGGCTATGGCAGCGCTTTCACACCAGCCCGCTCTACCGGGAACTCGATGGAGTTGACGCAGTCCTGCTATCCCATGCTCATCTAGACCACTCCGGCTATATCCCCTTCCTTAGTGAGGGTATCCCGGTGCTGGCTACCGCCGTTACCGCATTCATCGCCAAGGCAAACCAGGACTCCGGTAGAGCGGGCTTCGACCAGCAGGTGTGCTATTTTAATCCGGTCTCCTACGACTGCCCTTCCGGCTGGCGGCAGATGGCTTGCCTCAGCGACAGCAGGAAGAGGATACAGCGGCAGTTCTGCCCGGCTGACATCGACCCGCAAGACCTCAGCCCGAAGGCGACCCGCTTCTGGGAGGACGGCTTCTGGGAGAGGACAGCCAGACAGGGAGAGTTCGCCTGCGCTCCTCTGTCTGTTTACAGTGATTGTAACCTTAAACTGCGTTGTTTCCCCGTCGACCATTCCATACCCGGCGCCTGCGCCTGGGGTATCGAGAGTGAGTCCGGCTGGATTATCTACAGCGGCGACCTGCGTCTCCACGGCAAGCGCTCCCATCTGACCGAAAGGTTTATCGCAGACGCCGCCAGACTGAAGCCCAGAGCTCTTATACTCGAAGGCACCAATCTGCACGACGAGTCCAGTTTCAGCCAGAAGAATGTCAGCGAGCAGGAGGTATACGAAAATGGCCTCAAAGCCATCGCCGGCTGTGATGGCCTGGTCATCGCCGATTTCTCGCCCAGAGATATCGACCGCCTGCTCACCTTCCTTCAAATAGCCAGGGACACAGGCCGGAAGCTGGCGATACTGCCCAAGGATGCTTATCTGCTGAAGACGGTGCGCTTGCTGGAGCCGCAGATTCCCGATATCGCCCGGGAAGACTGCATCGTTATCTACCAGAAAACCACCGCCAGCAAATCTCCCGACTACTGGCAACGTAATATATACCAGGAATACCAGAGCAAGATTGTCCTCGCTGACGACGTAGCATCGGCACCGGACCGTTTTATACTCTGCTTCAGCTTTTTCGACCTGAACGAACTGCCCAGCATCCGCCCCCGACCGGACAGCCTCTATGTCTACAGCTCCAGCGAGCCCCACGATGAGGAACAGGAGATCGACTTCCGCCGCCTGCACCAGTGGCTGAAACACTTCGGCTTCAAGGGCTTCGGGCTACCCCTGGAGACGGACCGTGGATGGCAGATACCTGATGCCGAAAGGGGACTGCACGCCTCGGGGCACGCCTGCAGTAGCGACCTTATCCGGCTGGCAAAAGAGATAAACCCGGAGATTCTCATCCCCATCCACAGTGAACACCCCGAACTCTACCTCCCATCCCTAAGTAGCACCAGTATAAGCGTCACCCTTCCCGTTGTGGGGCAAACACTTGAACTGTAGCTCGACCATCATAATCATCATGACCTGAGCTGTATCGCCACCCTTCCCGAACAGTCCTTCAAGGTCTTTCCTGCAAAGCCTCTCCCCCGTGCCAGACCCGGTACTATATTACCAGCAATAAGTTACTATCGGGTGATTGTAATCCAGTCCAAAATAAACAAGAATAAAAGGAGAGGTTTATTCAGGCAGGAGACGGAAGTGAAAGCCACCGAGGATAATAAGTCCGAGGCCGAATCGGCCGATATAATCGAGATAGTAGCCCGGGAGACGGAACAGGTCATCATCAAAGCCTGCGAGGCAGCCAAGCGAGAGGCAGAGCAGGAACTGGAGAAGGCTCTCCGTGAATACGAGCAAAAAACCAGGCAGATTGTCCTGAAAATCAGGGAGGAGGCGAAATCCAGGACTGTAGAAATCGCCAGCAGGCTGGGCGAAGCCATTATGATGAGAATCGAGAAGTCCTCGACCGAGGCGGTCGCCGATGCGGTCGCCGAGTTCAGTAAAAAAGCCGAGCGGCTCACCCAGACACTGCAGGAGACAGCCGGTAAGGAAGCTGAACAGGCATTGACCGGAGTCAAGGCCGGGGTGGAAAGCGGTATTGGAAGCGGCGATAACAGCAATGCCGCCCGGAAAGGTGTAGCCGAAGGCGAGGCTATGTCAGCCGCAGGCGGGCAACAGAATCAACAGAAACCGGAAGAAGTAGCTGGCAAAGCAAAACCGGGCTTTGAGATAGAAGTCGAGCAGGAGCTAACAGGTATCACAGAAGACGAAGCCAATGGAGGAACGCAACAAAACAGTGAAGAGTTTGAGCATTGGCTAACACAGTAATAGTTAGAAAGGGAACCACAACAGAGATATCCGTCAATAAAAGTGATGGCTTGGGTAGGATTATCAGACAGCATAGAGTGTTGATACCGCTGACGCTACAAGAGCTCGCCCAGATATCCGGGATATCCCCGTCATATCTGGGTCGCATAGAAAAGAATGAGCGTTTCCCCTCAGCGTCTATCCTGAGAAAGATTGCCCAGCCCCTAAGTTTTAACGAGAACGAGTTATTCATCCTGGCTGGCTATCTTCCACCACAGCCCGATACTATAGCCGAGGCAAATCCAGGCTATGACCATGCTAATCTGAGCCCCCATGTCGCCCGGGTACTGGCAAAAGAGCCCATCGAGATACAGTTCGCCGTCCTCACTATACTTTCCATACTTAAGAGCCTTAACAAGACGAATAGATAGATAACGTTCTAACTTGGTTGTAAACAACCTATCCCCTACCCCTTCCCTTGTTAGGAGAGGGGGACACAGGGGGTGAGGTAGTCCTCAACCAAAAGAGAGCGAAACCGTAGATAAATATCGCTTGTCAGCCGACAGCTAAATCCTCACCGGAACGGGGCGGTTTGTCTGGTATCCAGCCACAGGCTATAATTACCAGGCCAAGCTCAATCTGGCAGGATTAGTAGTAATTTGCTTTACCGCATCAGCCGGGTGATAGTAGCCATACTGCTCCTGATGTTCACTCGCCGTCGGGTGAGGGGCAGGGACAACATCCCGAGACAGGGGCCGCTCATAGTCGTCGCCAACCACCTTAGCTTAATTGACCCGCCGCTTGTCGACTCTATTCTCGGTCGGAGAGCGGCGTTTATGGCTAAAGAAGAGCTATTCCGCTCCAGGATAACCGGCTACATTACGGGCGGTCTTGGCGCCTTCCCGGTTAACAAAGGACAGCCGGATAGAAGGGCATTGCACAGGGCAATGCAGGTGCTGGCTGATGGGCAAGCCCTGGTCATCTTCCCCGAGGGAATGAGGAGTAAAAGCGGGCGGCTCGGGCTCGCCTTCCCGGGAGCGGCACTGGTAGCTTTGCGCAGTGGCGCCCCGCTAATCCCGATAGGCATCAGCGGCACGGAAAGGATAAAGGGCTTATCCTGGTTATGGCACCGCCCCGAGATAACAGTCACCATCGGCAAAACCTTTACCCTGCCGCCGATTAGTGGTAAATTGACTAAAGACGGGCTTTCCCGACTTACTGATGTTATTATGGTGCGTATCGCCGAGCTAGTACCACCGAAATACCGCGGAGGCTACTACGCCAGCAAGGAGACGGAATGGCACTAGAGATTAAAAAGGCGGCCGGCATAGGCTTCTGCCTGGGTGTCAGGCGAGCCATCGATATCCTAGAGCGGGTCGCTACCGAGCGCGGCGGGGTAGAGACTCTGGGAGCGGTTGTGCATAACCAGCAGGTGTTGCGCCGTCTGGCTGATATCGGGGTGAAGGTGGTCAAAACCGTGCCCGATATACAGGGCGATGTGGTGGTAACCAGCTCCCACGGGGTAAGCCCGCAGGTTATAGAGGAAATCAGGTCGCGTAATATAGAAGTGGTCGATACCACCTGCCCTTTCGTCAAGCGAGCCCAGGTCGCCGCCCAAAGGCTAACCGAGTGTGGGTTCTACACCATTGTCTACGGTGATGTCGACCACCCCGAGGTCAGGGGTATACTCGGTTGGGCTAATGGCAAGGGAATAGCGACGCTGGATGCCGGGGAAATAACCCGACTTAATAAATTGCCTCGCCGTCTGGGTGTCCTCTCTCAGACAACCCAGATACCAGCCTGCTTCGCCGAGTTCGTCAGGGGGCTGGTCGAATCTCCGTCCTTTAAGGACACCGAGCTACGTATTATCGATACCATCTGCCACGATATCAGGCAACGCCAAGCCGCCGCTCTCAATCTGGCTAAAGAATCAGACCTGGTTATTGTTGTCGGCGGGCACACCAGCGCCAACAGCCGCCACCTGGTCGAGCTGTGCTCCACGCTGACCAAAACATATCTGGTGGAAACCGCCGATGAGATTCAATCTTCCTGGCTGGAAGGTCAGCGCTGCATCGGTGTAACCTCGGGGGCTTCCACCGACGAGCAGACCATAGATAAAGTGGTCGCCAGGTTGGAAACACTATCCTGAGCCTTAAGCGGCATCAATTTGTTATCGCCTCGCCGTTTATGCTAAACTTCATACCTGAATAACTATGAAAAAAGGGCGCATCTTTTCCGGAGCCCGCCCCACGGGCCGTCAGCATATAGGCAACTATCTGGGGGCTTTACAGAACTGGGTGAGGCTTCAGGACGAATACGACTGCATCTACTGCACCGTTGACATTCACGCCCTGACCTCTATGACAGACACCAGCCAGCTCCAGAGCAACATCCACGAGATGATACTCGACTGGCTGGCAGTCGGGCTCGACCCCAGAAAGTGCATTCTCTTTGTCCAGTCCCACGTCCCCGAGGTGATGGAGCTACATACCCTGCTCAGCATGATAACCCCGCTGAGCTGGCTGATGCGGGTGCCCACCTTCAAGGAGAAGGTGAAGCTTCAGCCGGAAAACGTGAACTACGGGCTGGTCGGCTATCCGGTGCTGATGGCGTCGGATATAGTGCTCTATAAAGCCACGGTGGTGCCCGTCGGCGAGGACCAGTTGCCCCACCTGGAGCTTACCCGGGAGATTGCCCGCCGCTTCAACAGCCTCTTCGGCGATACCTTCCCTGAGCCCCAAGCTAAATTGACCAGATACCCGCTGGTCATCGGGCTGGACGGCAAGGACAAGATGAGCAAACAGGCCGGCAACGACATCGAGATAGCCCTATCTCCAAAGGAGACGATAGAAAAGATAAAGACAGCCTATACCGACCCCGCCCGACGCTACCGCTCCGACCCGGGCCACCCGGATAAGTGCAACGTCCATAAGCTGATGGGATACTTCAACTCCACCAGGGCAGGCGACGTCGCCGAGAAGTGCCGAAAAGCCGAAATCGGCTGTGTCGAATGCAAGATGCTGCTGGCCGAGGTAATTAATACCGCCCTCAAGCCGATAAGAGAAAAAAGAGCCGAGCTGGCGGCAAATCCCAAATACATAGCCGAGGTGCTGGCTGACGGCGCCGAGAGGGCACGGGTCATCGCCCGGGAGACAATGGCAGAAGTCAAGAAGAATATGAGGCTTATATAGCCTCTTTGAATCCATCCCCCTGACCCCCGAAAACGATACCAGTTATAATATCGTAAAAGGGGAAACATAGAAAGAGGGGGTTGACCCCCCCTTAAACACCCTTCTTTGACTCGCCGCCTACTATGGAAAGCTTATATCGTTTCCCCTGTTCTAGAGCTTCGAAGCGAAGAGTGACTCCATCTACCAGTTGCGATTCATGTTCGTCAAACCACCTGCGAAGTTTAGTCTGTATATATGCCCCACCATCTGGGTCACCTATACGTGTTCCTCTTAGAGCAGATGTAACATGCGTTCTAATATCACCTAAGTCTGTTTCTAATAAGAATGGTAGCTTAAAACCAGGGAAAAACCGCCTTTTCCTTCTAGGTATAGGGATGAGAGCCCACCGTTGTGGAGTATATATATTTTTTATTTGTATATCTACGAACTTATCACTACATATATTATTTCGCTTATCCAACTCAAATAAGGCCCTTAGTACCTCATTTGGAGTACTAAAAACTAACCCTAATTTTACTGCTCTCTCCTTTAGAGCCTTCATTACCTCGTCATCAATGCGTATAACCGGTGACATATTTACCTCCATAGTATTATTAGTAAGATTGTTATTAGTGTAACATTTATTTACTGTTTTGTCAATCCCTTTTACAAGCCTCAATAAGTAAATCGAGAGTCCGAGAGGGGCGAAGCCCCTCTTATAAAAATATTCCCCTTCCCCTTGTAAGGGGAAGGGGATACAGGGGATAGGGTTGTTAAGACTAAAACACTAAGCCTTACTTATACTTATTGACGAAACGCCTTATTCTCTCCAGCGCTTCCTCAATATCGTCCAGCGAGGTGGCATAGCAGCAGCGGACATACCCCTCGCCGCAACTGCCGAAGGCACTACCGGGGACGACGGCTACCTTCTCCTCCACCAGCAGCTTCTCGGCAAAATCCTCCGAGGCCATACCGGTGCTCTTTATCGAAGGGAAGGCGTAGAAGGCTCCCTTCGGCTCGAAGCAGGATAAGCCGATGTCGCGCAGCCCCTTGACCATAACCAGCCGCCGTCGGTTGTAGTCCTCGACCATTTCGGCGACGCTGTCATCACCCGATTCCAGCGCCTCAATGGCGGCTACCTGCCCCATCGTCGGGGCGCTCATTATGGTGTACTGGTGAATCTTGGTCATGGCGGCGATTATATCCCGGCTAGCCGCCGCATAGCCGATGCGCCAGCCGGTCATGGCGTAGGACTTGGAGAAACCGCCCAGCAGTATCGTCTTATCTCTCATGCCGGGCAGAGCCGCCAAGCAGGTATGCTCCACGCCGTAGACCAGGCGGGCGTAGATTTCATCCGAGATTACAATCAGGTTGTTCTTACGGGCTACCACGGCTATCTGTACCAGCTTGTCTCTGGGCATAACGGCGCCGGTGGGGTTTGCCGGATAGCCCAGCAAGATAGCCTTGGTCTTATCCGTAATCCTGGCTTCGATACCGGCGGCATCAATTTCAAAACCGTTTTCCTCGCTGGTGGGCACCATAACCGGTGTGCCGCCGGCGAGGATGGCACAGGCGTTATACGATACATAGCACGGGTCGGGCATGATGACCTCGTCGCCGGGGTCGATTACGGCCCTCATAGCCAGGTCCAGTGCTTCGCTGACACCGACGGTAACCAGCAGTTCGCTTTCCGGGTCGTAATCCAATCCATAGCTGTCATTGAGATAACTAGCCAGCCCCTGCCGCAGTTCCGGCATACCCAGGTTGGAGGTATACATGGTAAAGCCCTTCTCTACGGAGTAGATAGCCGCCTCTCTTATGTGCCACGGGGTGGTGTAGTCCGGCTCGCCGACGCCGAGCGAGATTACACCCTCCATAGAAGCCAGCAGGTCGAAGAACTTGCGTATGCCGGAGGGCGATACCTGCCTCACCCGGTACGATATCGGGCTGGCGTGTTTATCCAGCTTGGCCAGTTTATCCATCGTCATAACAATCTCTCAACGGCAAGAGTATTAGAGCACCACCGGTTGCCTCTTGTTGCCCTCCCCGCCCTCCAGTATCTCGCCATCCTCTTTGTAGCGCTTGAGCAGGAAGTGAGTGGTCGTCCCCCGCACCCCCTCGATGGGGGCGACTTTCTGGGTGACGAAGTCGGCTATCTCGTGCATGGACTTACCCATAATCAATACTGCCAGGTCATAGGTCCCCGATACCAGATAGACGGTGCGCGCCTGGGGGAAGCGGTAGATACGCTCGGCGATGGAGTCGAAGCCGACATCCCGCTGGGGGGTAATCTTGACCTCTATCAACGCCCAGACGTGCTCGTCGCCCACCTTGTCCCAGTTGACCAGCGTCTTGTACTTCAGGATAACCTTCTCTTCTTCCGCCTTCTTGATGAGGCTTTTGACCTCGCCTTCAGAGCTGCCGGTCATGGTGGCGAGCTGTTTGGTGGTGGTGCAGGCATTATCTTCCAGTATCTTAAGTATTTCCTTTAGCATCTCACTGCTCCTTAGCTGGCTCTGTTATAGACCAGTTATCTTGGGCTTCATTATAGCAGAGTTGGAGGCGTTTGTTATCCCCTGTCCTGACCAGGAAACATTTTACCCCCTCTCCCCGCCACTCTTTCTCTATGCTTTCGACCTCGTAATCTACCCTCTGCCAGGTAAAAGAAACGGGTCTTTCGGCATAGGTATAGCCGGAATAGCACCTTACTTTTATATCATCCAACCCTATCCTTCCTTAAGGGGCGGTGGGGCTACCCCCCCGATATTTTAAAGAAGCTGACGAGGGCGGGCTTGGGTGGGAAAGAAAGAGTTCTATTATAAGAGCCTTCCCCATCCACTCCCCTTTGATTTTCAATACAACCCTCCCCCTGTATCCCCCTCCCTTGATAAGGGAGGGGGAAGGGAGTCTAAGAGAGGCTTCGCCTCTCTTAGACTCCCTAAATGAGCAGACAATCATTCATAGTACTTACTAATTCTTGTGTGTCCAGTTGCTATATACTTCCCACTTAGCGTATCTTCATCCGATTTATAAGGTATCTTATTGGTTATGCCAAGTTTTTTAAGCTCTTCACGAACTCTCTTTACATCTTTTTCGTCTGTCCAATCATAAGTATAAACACAAATAACCTTCGTGCCCGATTCTCCTAGTAGACTAGGCTTAGCCGTTGCTACCTTCGCACCACTACCTAACTTACCATCCTCTGTAGCCTTTCTAATTTTATCCCATACTTCATCTATGTCTCTATCCTTTACAAATATAAGCCATTTTCCATTTCTTGAGGTAGGCATTGGATAGCTACCTTTCCTTCTATCAGCATGAATCCAATACACATCAGTAACTTGAGATGGTTTGGCCTCAGACTCTTTATTTGATAATCCCATAACAACCTCCTTACCCTAAATCCCAGCCCTCCGTTTATGCCAGTCTGTCGCCTGCTGAAAGGCGTGGGCGATTTTGAGGATGGTCTCCTCGGCGAAGGGCTTGGCGATAATCTGCAAGCCCACCGGCAGTCCGTCGGCAAATCCCGCCGGGATGGAGATTGCCGGCAGCCCGGCGATGTTCACCGGCAGGGTGCAGACATCAGAAAGGTACATCTGCAATGGGTCGTCAGTCTTCTCCCCAATCTTGAAGGGGACGGTGGGCGAGGTGGGGGTTATCAGGGCGTCGTATTTCTCAAAGGCGGCGTCGAACTCCCGCCGAATCAAGGTGCGCACCTTCTGCGCCTTGAGATACCAGGCGTCGTAGTAGCCGGCGGACAGGGCGTAGGTGCCCAGCATTATGCGTCTCTTGACCTCGGCGCCGAAGCCGTACTGCCTCGTCTTTTCCATCGCCTCCCACATACTATCGGCATCCTGGTAGGAATAGCCGTATTTGACGCCGTCGTAGCGAGCCAGGTTAGCCGAGGCTTCGGACGGGGCGATGATGTAATACACCGCCAGGGCATAGGGGGTGTGGGGCAGGGATACCTCCCGGTCTACGTTCGCCCCTAGCCCTTCAAGTTTGGCGATGGCGTTATTAACGGCATCGGCTACCCCCGGCTGTATCCCCTCGACAAAGTATTCCCTGGGGACACCGAGACGCAGTCCCTTTATATCACCGGTGAGACACTTGGTATAATCTGGGACTGGCATATCCACCGAGGTGGAGTCTCTCGTATCATAGCCGGCGATGGCGTTCAGCACCAGGGCGGCATCGGTAACGTCCCGGGTAAGCGGCCCAATCTGGTCGAGAGAGCTGGCGAAGGCGACTAGCCCGTAGCGGCTGACCCGCCCGTAGGTGGGTTTCAGACCGGTGACACTGCAGAAGCTGGCCGGCTGGCGGATACTGCCGCCGGTATCGGAGCCCAAGGCATAGATAGCTTCACCGGCGGCTACCGCCGCCGCCGAGCCGCCGCTGGAGCCACCGGGGACACGCTCTAAATCCCATGGATTGCGGGTGGTAAAGAAGGCCGAGTTCTCGGTGGACGAGCCCATAGCGAACTCGTCCATATTGGTCTTACCGACAACCACGGCGCCGCAGTCATTCAGCCTCTCCATTACCGCAGCGTCGTAGGGGGGTATGAAGTTCTCCAGCATCCTTGACGAGCAGGTGGTCTTCACCCCCCGGGTGCAAATAACGTCCTTTATCAATACCGGAATGCCGTTGAGAGGGCTGCCGTTGCCAGAAGCGAGCCTGTCATCAGCGCTACGAGCCTGCTTGAGGGCAAGCCCCTCGGTAACGGTGACGATGGCTTTGACATCGGGTTCCAGCGTTCTTATTCTCTCCAGCGATGCCTTTGTCAGCTCAACCGACGACACCTGTTTCGTCTTTAGAAGCTGATACGCTTCGTGTATAGTCAACCGTCTATCTTCTATCAACTTGCACTCCTCAATCTGTTATCCTGCCTACTGGCATTATGTAAAGGGGTATCTCGTTATCGGGTAGCTCCAGTATCTCGGCCACCTGGTTGTCATGAAAGGCTCCGATGGCCACTGTACCTAGGTTCAGAGCAACCGCCTGGAGATAGACATCCTGGGCGGCGTGTCCCGCTTCCATATCGACGTAGCGGACTCCCCTTTTACCGTAATGCCCCGTTGTCCTTTCGTAGATAGCGGTAATCACGATATTTACCGCCCCCTGGGTCACCCACTGCTGGTCTAAAACCGCTCGCGCCAGAGCCTCTCTCCACTCACCCGAAACCACCCTCAGCAGCTGATGCTCTTGCGGCTTATAGCGGTAGATTCCCTCGGCAACACCCTTCACATCACCCACAACGGCATATACCTCAAGAGGATAGGTAGCCCCCGCTGAGGGCGCTGTCCTGAGGCCTCTTTTGTCGGTGATTCCCTGGGCTGCCCAGAGGAGCTGGGTTAATTCCTGAAGGGTCAAAGCCTGGCCGCTGTATTCCCTGACTGACCTTCTTTTAAGCAGAGCCTCTTCTACAGGGGCATCGCCGTCATATTTCGGCTCGGGCAGTATTATGGTAACGCCGTTCTCGGTCATCAATATCTCACTATCAGCCGAACTGCAGGCCGACTTTATAGCCAGAAGCAGAAGCGCCAGACCAGCCAACCACTTTGGCTTAACCACCACCCAATCTCCTCTATTCCAGTACAGCCCTCACTCTAAAGAAGTCCCCTTCCCTGCAGGGGGCGTTAGCCAGCACCTCGCCCTGCGGTAGTGAAGGTCTTGCTTCGTCTGCCTTTAATACATTTTGCAACGTATTGGGTTGTGCCGTAGGCGGAACACCAGCGGTATCTACCTGCTGTAACACCTCGAAGTTCTCTAGTATGTGGGATAACTGCTCGCTCATCCTGTCCACTTCATCATCGGTCATGCCCAGCCGTGCCAGGCGGGCGATATGCAGTATTTCCTCGCGGCTTAGTTTCATCGTTGCTCCATATCTATTTTCCGCATCGCTATTATAGCACCCGCATTTGACCATCGGCAACAGAGCTTCGTGCTATAATCTGGGGAGAGATAATCCGGGCGATAGGATGAGCGGTAGACTTATACTGGCTATATTGAGCACCCTGCTGGAGGAAACAGCCCTGGCGGTGGTGGTGCTGGTCGGCTTACCCGAGCTGGGTATCCGGCTCCCTCTAGCCGTCCTCATAGTCCTGATGATAGGATGGGCGGTCGTAGCGGTTATCGTCTACCGGGCGGGCAGTCATGCCCTGAGAGTAAAGCCGATGGTTGGCCCGGAGGCTATGATTGGTATGAAAGGCAAGGTGGTCCACCCTCTAGACCCGGATGGCCTGATCAAAATCGGTGGCGAGCTGTGGCGGGCGAAGTCGACGGGAAGCAGGATAGACGTCGGCGAGGAAGTTACCGTAGTCAAGCAGGTCAGCACCGTGCTTACTGTCCGCTCCAGCGACTGACAAAGGTATACACCTAGTTTTTATTATTGTTAGTCATCAGCAGAGGTGTTATAATGATTACCCCTAAGCAAAACAGGAAGCAGTAGACTAAAATGGAAGTTATTCCGGCTATAGACCTGAGAGATGGCAGGTGCGTCCGCCTGTATCAGGGCGACTACGGTATGGAGACGGTGTTCTCCAACGACCCGGTGGGCACGGCTATGAAGTGGCAGTCGCTGGGGGCGATGAGACTGCATATCGTCGACCTCGATGGCGCCGCCAGCGGCAATCTCCAGAACCTGAACATCATCACGGAGATAGCCGACTCACTGCTAATTCCCATCCAGGTAGGCGGCGGCATCCGTGATATAAAGACGATTGAGAAGCTATTCAAAGCAGGGGTTGACCGTGTCATTCTGGGCACGTCGGCGGTAGAAGACCCAGAGATGGTTAAAGAAGCCTGCCGCCGCTTCAACAAGTCCGTCTTAATCAGCATCGATGCCAGAGAGGGCTGTCTGGCAACCCACGGCTGGCAGCAGGATACAGAGCTGGGGGTGGTGGAGTTCGTCCACTCTATGGTAAAGCTCGGGGCGAAGCGTTTCATCTATACCGATATCGGCCGTGACGGCACCCTGACCGAGCCCAACTTCTGCGCTATCTTTGAGCTGATTGACTCAACCAAGTTTCCCGTTATCGCCTCCGGCGGCATCTCGTCCCTGATTCACCTCAAGGTATTGAAGAAGCTCGGCGCCGCCGGCGCCATACTGGGCAAGGCGCTCTATACCGGAGACATCAATCTAAAACAGGCACTGGACACCGTTAGCTAGGAGAGAGAAAGCTGGGAAAATCCATCCCCCTGACCCCCTTCCTTTGCCAAAGGAAGGGGGGATAAAAGGAGTGTTTAAAAGAGGTGAAACCTATAAATATATTACAGGGTGTCTAAGAGATACAAAATCTTAAAGTATTACAGGGTGTTTTAGAGGAGCGAAGCCCCTCTAATCCTCTTCCCCCTCTCTTTATTAAAGAGAGGGGGATTAAGGGGGAGAGATTAACAAAATAAATAGAGGGATGGGGTTATTGGAAAATCTAAAGTTTAACGAAAAGGGGCTCATACCGGCTATAGTCCAGGACGCCGATACCGGCGAGGTGCTGATGCTGGGCTATATGAACCGGGAGTCCATAGAGCGCACTCTGTCCAGCGGCGAGGTCTGGTTTTACAGCCGCAGCCGTCAGGAGCTGTGGCACAAGGGGGCTACCTCGGGCAACCGCCTGATGGTAAGAGAGCTATGGCGGGACTGCGATGGCGATGCCATCCTGGTCAAGGCAAAACCACTGGGCCCGACCTGCCACACCGGCGAAAGAAGCTGCTTCTTTCAGAGGTTGTCCGGGGAAGACACCGCTTGAGCCGCTTCCCGGTCGCTGGCTAGCACCGATTCCAGGGCGGCGATAGCGACCTCTACCTGTCTGTCATCCGGCTCACGCGTAGTCAGTTTCTGCAACCATAGCCCCGGAGCCATCATCGCCCGGACGAAGCCATTTTTCAAATGCCTGGCACCGAACTGGGTTACCTCGTAGCCCAGAGAAGCTATAACCGGCAGCAGGAGAACCCGTGACAGCACCATCAGCCATACCTCCTGGCGGCCAACGAGGGCAAAAACGAGGATGGCTATAATCAGCACCGCCAGCAGGAAAGCGGTGCCACAACGGGCGTGGGCGGTGCTGTATTTACCGATTGCTTTTACTTCCAGCGGCGCCCCGTCTTCGTAGGCGTTAATCGTCTTGTGCTCGGCGCCGTGATAGGCAAAGACCCGTTTTATATCGGGCAGCAAAGACATCAGCCACAGGTAGCCCAGGAAGATAGCCAGCCGTATCCCGCCCTCTATCAGGTGAAAGACCAGCGACGAACCGATATAGGGGTCTAGTAGCTTGGTAAGGAAAAGGGGAGCCAGGAAGAACAGACCGACGGCAAGTACCAGTGAAAACAGCAGCATCAACCAGACCGAGCCGCCCGATATCTTCTCTTCCTCTTCTTCCAGCGCCACATTAGCCGAGTATATCAGGCTGCCGATGCCGAGCACCATCGATTCCAGCAGGACGATAACACCCCGTATAAACGGGGCTTTTCGCATCCGGCCGGTATAGATGGAGGATAGAGGTTTATTCTGAATAATCAGCTCGCCGTTGGGGCGGCGTACCGCAGTGGCTACGGTCTTCTGCCCGCGCATCATCACCCCCTCCATAACCGCCTGTCCACCATAATGGAGTTTACCCGCCATAATAAAAGCTCCTAACAAAAAAGGAGCGGTCAGTCAAGCCCGCTCCCCGCTTTCGGCCAACCGTATAACCTCTCAGTCCTTTATCTTGTAGCGTCGCCTGAACCGCTCCACGCGCCCGGCGGTATCCACCATCCGGCGCTCGCCGGTAAAGAACGGATGACAGGCACTGCACAGCTCGACCTTCATCATTTTTTTGGTCGAACCAATGGTAATGGTGTTACCACAGGAACAGACTACACTGGCATCGTTATAGTATTTGGGATGAATCTTATCCTTCACAGCCTTTAGCCAGCACAGATGCTGACCTTCCTCCTGTTCTTGGTCGCTGGCTCGAACTTGACGACGCCGTCAATAAGGGCGAAGAGGGTATGGTCCCTGCCGACACCGACATTGTTACCCGCGTGGATATATGTCCCCCGCTGCCGCACCAGGATGGTTCCGGCATTTACCCTCTGCCCGGCGTATCTCTTTACCCCGAGCCGCTTGGCATTGCTATCGCGGCCATATCGTGTCGAGCCGCCACCCTTCTTATGCGCCACCTTCGGTTACCTCTTTCTTACTCCGCCGGGGTTTCTTGGGCTTCTCTCCTTGATCCCCCGGCTGGCTTATCTTATCAATGGACAGCCTGGTGTAGAACTGACGATGACCTGTCTTCTTACGGTAACGTACCTTGGGCTTGTACTTGAAGACGATAACCTTATCGCCCTTGCCCTCTCCCTTTACAGTAGCCACTACCTTAGCCCCGGGAATGGTGGGCTTGCCTACCGTTACACTATCGCCGTCGGCAATAAGCAATACCCTGTCCAGCTCGACGGTATCGCCCTCGGCTACCCCCAGGCGCTCGACATCTATGGTCTGACCGGGGGCTACTTTATACTGCTTGCCACCGGTTTCAACAACAGCGTAAATAACAGGCCTCCATCAATCAAAACACTATATTCTATCAGCAACCGTTTATAGGTGTCAAACGTTTATACTCTTACAGGAATGCACAGGAACATCTAACATTGCTTAACACATTTAAATATCTTGACTTTCTGCCCTAGCACAATCCCTCCCACAGCTCCTCCACTCTTTCTTTAAGCTCATCAAGGCTACAGTCAGTGTTGATGACCACATTGGCCTGCTTCACCCGCTCCCTGTCTGGCAACTGGGAACGAATGCGCGCCATAGCTTCGGTACGAGACAGCCCCAATTGCTCAAGCCGCTTGAGTATTGCCACCCGGGGAGCAGTGGTAACCCAGACCTCGTCAACCTTTGCCGCCCAGCCGGCCTCAATAAGCAGTGGGGCTTCAATGACGACTATATCCACCCCCTGCTGCCGATACTGCTCAAGCTGTACTTTTACCGCCTCACTAATCCTCGGGTGCATAATGCGGTTCAGCCGGGACAGTGCCTCAGGGCTGCCAAAAACTATACTGCTCAGCTTCTTACGGTCAACCTTGCCGTCGGGGGTAACGATATGCTGACCGAAAACAGCCACAACCTGCCGTTGGGCTTCGCCATCACCTTCGAGAACCTCGTGCCCGACCTTGTCGGCGTCAATGACAACCACCCCCAACCCGACCAGAAACCCGGCTACCGTGCTCTTGCCGCTACCGATACCGCCGGTAAGACCGATAACCTTCATGCCACCAAGTCTAGCTACTAATAATCGGGTAGTCAAGGTTTAGTTCTATGCCCGTTTTGGTGTAAACTGGGTTCTGCTTATACTTGGTAAAGAGTATATTAATGACAATTGATTGGGTCAGCACAGCTATACTGGGCACCGTTGCCCTGGCGCTGGTGAGCATCCTCGATAGCCACCTTATCTCCCGGCGAATGCCCGGTTTACGGGCTTACCTGCTACCGGTGAGCATCGTTATCCTGGTCTATGGTCTGGTTACCTTCTTCCTTTTCCCACTGCCCGAGGATATTGGCATCCAGCCGTTGCTGGTGGCAGTAGCTTCCGGGGTACTGCGGGCTGTGGCAGTAGCGATTTTTATCTATATCCTGAAGACAGAAGAGGTATCATGGGCTATTCCCTTGCTCCACACCTATCCCGTCTTCGTCGCCATTATGGCAGCGCCTCTGCTGGGAGAGGTGCTGGGTTATATGCAGTGGCTGGCTATCGTTGTCGTGGTCACCGGGGCGGTAATCATCTCGATTAAACGGGGTTCGGGTGGCTCAACCACCTGGCCGGGCAAGACATTCTTCCTTCTCCTTGGCTCTGGATTGCTGATGGCGGTAGCGGACGTTGCCAGCAAGTATGCCCTGTCCTATATCTCCTTCTGGAATATGTACTGGATTGGCTCCCTCTGTTTAGCGGGGATTTATCTGGTTTTTACATTGCGCTCCGGTGTTCTCAGGGAGCTAATCAACATGCCAAGGCGGAACTCGACCATGGCTTTAATAACGGTCAACGAAACGCTGGCGATGGCAGGAATCGTGCTCATTTTCCGGGCGATGGAGTCGGGACCGGTATCTCTGGTTGCCACCATAAGCGGGTGCCGCCCCCTATTCGTCTTTATCCTGGCTCTTATCCTTAACCGCCTCCTGCCCGATTTTCTCCTGAAGGGGCAAACTGGCAGGGGGGTGCTGGCAATAAGGCTCATCGCCACCGCTATGATAGCCGGCGGTATAGCTATCATCTATCTTGCTTGATAATGTAACCCCGCCTTATTTCTTCACCAACCCTATCCCCTTTATCCCCTTCCCCTTAATAAGGGGAAGGGGAAGTTCTATTTGAGGGGGCTGGCCCCTCTCAAACTCCCCCCTTAAACGAAAAACAGGGATGCTTAGGATGGTTGTTTAAGATGGCACGGACTTAAATGGGGAGTTTGAGAGGGGCGAACTATTATAAATCCCTCACCCTCTATCCCTCTCCCTTCATTAAAGGGAGAGGGAAGAACGATAAATTGGAGAGCTTAAGAAAGGCTTTGCATTTATAAAAGCGGGAGGCTTGGAGGGACGCAGTCCCTCCATTATAGATATTTCCCCCTCTCATTGATAGGAGAGGGGGATTAAGCAGGGAGAGGTTGCTAAGAAAAATAATCTCTCTTTTATTTATCTATAGCCACCCGCCAACCTTCAAGGAAGCCTATAATTGACGGCAACCGAGTGATATAATTAGCTCAAGGGGTTGACTATGCACCAGGCGATGCTATATGAAAAACTCCCTGGCTCCAGGGTGCAATGTAACATCTGCCAGTGGCGCTGCCGGATAGGGCTGGATAAGAGCGGCGTCTGCAGAATGTACCGCAACGAAGACGGCGCCCTCTACAGTATGAACTATGCTCAGGCGTCATCAGTAGCCGTTGACCCCATCGAAAAGAAGCCCCTGTTTCACTTCTTCCCCGGTAGCCTGGCTTTCTCCATCGGCGGCTGGGGCTGCAACTTCCACTGCCAGGACTGCCAGAACTGGGAGATATCGTGCGTCGACCTGCCGCAGACAGGGCGCCAGCTTCAACCCGAAGAGGCGGTCAGGCTGGCAAAGGAGTACCACTGCCAGGGCATAGCCTGGACCTATAACGAACCTACCGTCTGGTTTGAGTATACACTGGACTCCGCCAAGCTGGCCAAGGAGAATAACCTGTACACCGTCTATGTTACCAACGGCTACATAACCCCCGAGGCGCTGGATACCATAGGTCCTTATCTGGACGCCTGGCGGGTTGATATCAAGGGCTTCAGCGATGCCTTCTACCGTAAACTGGCGAAGATAAGCCACTGGCGCGGTATCCTCGATGTCGCCAAGAGGGCTAAAGACAAGTGGCGGATGCACATTGAGGTTGTTACCAATATCATACCTACCATGAACGATGACGACCAACAGCTCGAGGGCATCGCCAGATGGATACACGACGAGCTGGGCGAGTTGACGCCCTGGCATGTAACCAGGTTCTATCCTCACCACTACCTCGCCGATTTACCACCGACCCCGGTATCCACCCTAGAGCATGCCGCCGACATCGGTAAGAAAGCCGGGCTTAAATTCATCTATGCCGGCAACGTCCCGGGGCACGGCAGTGAGAGCACCGTCTGCTACTCATGCGGCAAGACCGCCGTTAAGCGGTGCGGCTACCAGGCAGAGGTAACAGGCTTGGCAAGCTCGAAGTGCAGATTCTGTGGTGCCGAGCTCAATTTCAGGACAGCTTAGGGGGTGGTCTTTATGATTAGAGAAGCGGTTGTGGCAGGACAGTTTTACCCCGGTTCACCGACACAGCTTAGAGAAATGATAGCCGGCATGGTCGACGAAAAGGCAATAAAAGAAGAGATAATCGGGCTAGTGTCGCCCCATGCCGGATACATATACTCCGGCTCGGTCGCCGGGGCTGCCATCTCCAGGGTCAAGTTCAAGGATACCTTTATTATAATGGGGCCCAACCACACCGGGCTGGGCAAGCCCTTCAGCATTATGACCGAAGGGATATGGCGGACGCCCTTGGGGGAGTTGAGGATAGACTCGGAGCTGGGCAAGCGGATTCTGGCTTCATCAAAACACCTGGAGGAGGACTATAACGCTCACCGGTTTGAGCATTCTATTGAAGTCCAGTTACCATTTCTACAGTATTTTAACAGCAACTTCAGGCTGGTACCCATCGTGCTCTCCTACGCTTCAAGCGCCATCTATAAAGAGATCGGCAGGGAAATAGCCATGGCGGCCAAAGACTTGGATCGAGAGGTCGTCATCATAGCCTCCAGCGATATGACCCATTACGAGCCGCAGGAATCCGCCCAGAGAAAGGACTACCAAGCAATCGAGGCTATACTGAACCTGGACGAAGACGAGCTGTTAAGGCGGATAGAAGAGCTTAATATATCAATGTGCGGCTATGCCCCGGCGGTCAGCCTCATCACGGCGGCTAAGGAGTTGGGGGCAGGTAAGACGGAGCTGGTGAAGTACCGGACCAGCGGCGATACCACCGGCGACTACAGCGCTGTGGTCGGCTACGCCGGAGTAACCATAAAAGCAGCTGAGATGTCGCCCCTGGTCAGGCTGGCAAAGGAAGCGGTGGAGACCTATATCAAAGAAGGTAGTACCATCCCGCCGCCGGACAAGCTCGCTCCCGAGCTGAAAAAGCAGGCTGGAACCTTTGTCTCACTACACAAGCTAGGCCGGCTGAGGGGCTGTATCGGCACCTTCGGGCCAACCCAGGAAACCGTCGCCCGGGAAGTCATCGTCAACGCCATCAGCTCGGCTACCAGAGACCCCCGCTTCCCCCCGGTTACCGCCAAGGAGCTTAAAAACCTGGAGTACAGCGTGGATGTGCTGACCAAGCCCAGGCCCGTAAAAGACAAAGGCAGACTGAACCCAAAGAAGTATGGGGTTATTGTAGAGTGCGGCTACAGAAAGGGGCTGCTGCTACCTGATTTAGACGGGGTAGATAGCGTCGACCAGCAGATTGCCATCTGCCGCCAGAAGGCAGGCATTCTACCCAACGAGCCGGTAGAGCTCTACCGCTTTGAGGTAAAGAGGTATAAGTGATAGAGGTAGTGAACATTATAAAACAGCAGTTGCGGTGATAGCCTATGGACATGTTCGAGCAGCAGTTTGAAAAAGATAGATTGAAAGAAGCACCACTGGCGGCGCGGATGAGACCCACCAGCTTCGACGAGTTCGTCGGGCAGGAACATATAGTCGGCAAGGGGCGTGTCCTCAGGAGAGCTATTGAATCCGATAAACTGCCGTCAATCGTCCTGTGGGGACCGCCGGGCAGTGGCAAGACCACCCTGGCTTACATCATCGCCAGCACCACCGATTCCCACTTCAGCCCGGTGTCCGCTGTCAGCGCCGGCGTCGCCGACCTGCGGCGGATAATCGAGGAAGCCAAGGAGCGGCGCAAGCTGAACCGCCAGCGAACCATCCTCTTTATTGACGAGATTCACCGCTTCAACAAGTCACAGCAGGACGCCATCCTGCCCTTTGTCGAGGACGGCACCATAACCCTTATCGGGGCGACCACCGAGAACCCCTCCTTTGAGGTCATCTCGCCCCTGTTATCCCGCTGTCAGGTGTTCACCCTCAAGCCGCTGACCAGTGACGAAATAAGAATAATCGCCTTTCGCGCTATGAAGGACGGCTTGCGCGGTCTCGGCGCTTTGAAGGTAGAGATGGCTGACGATGCCCTGGAACACCTTATTGCTATGTCCAATAACGACGCCAGGTCGGCCCTCAACACACTGGAAATGTCCGCCCTGACTACGCCGGTGGACGCCAATGGCAAACGGCATATCTCGCTGGCTACCATCGAAGACACAATTCAGCAGAGGGCTTTAGCCTACGACAAAGGTGGCGAACAACACTTCGGCACCATCTCGGCACTGCACAAGTCAATGCGCGGCTCCGACCCGGACGCATCCCTCTACTGGCTGGGGCGTATGCTGGAAGCCGGCGAAGACCCGCTCTACGTCGCCCGCCGTCTGGTGCGTTTCGCCTCCGAGGATGTCGGCATGGCTGACCCGCAGGCGCTGGTGGTGGCGATGGCGGCACAGCAGGCGGTGCACTTTATCGGCATGCCGGAAGGTAATCTGGCTCTGGCTGAGGCAGCCGTCTACCTGGCGACGGCACCCAAGAGCAATTCCTTATATCAAGCCTACACCAAAGTCCAGGAGGAGATTAAGCAAGGCTCCAGCGAATCGGTCCCATTGCACCTGCGCAACCCAGTGACCTCTCTGATGAAGGATATCGGCTACGGCAAGGGCTACAAGTACGCCCACGACTACCCGGGGCACTTCGTCAGGCAGCAGAACCTGCCCGATTCATTGCAGGGTAAGCGTTTTTACACCCCCGGCGACCAGGGGTACGAAAAGCAGGTCTCGGAGCGGCTGAAAGGCTGGTGGCAGGAGAAGGATAAAGAGTAAGCCGCCGCCTCTTTTACTGTTCCGGTAGCCCGTAAAGCTCCTTGACACCACCCCCCGCTAAAATCTATACTGGACTATACAGTATCAGCGCGGGGTGGAGCAGTGGTAGCTCGTCGGGCTCATAACCCGAAGGTCGTTGGTTCGAATCCAACCCCCGCTACCAATTTTTGGGACTACGTCCTGCTGTGGCGGAACTGGAATACGCAGTAGCTTGCCAAACTGTTGAGGAAACTCGCAGGGGTTCGACCCCCCTCAACGAAATCATCAGCCCCCCCCAAATGGGGGGCTTTTTACTTTTTGCTAATAAAAAAATCACTCAGTATGTGATTTAAGCATTTCATCAAAACGCTTAGCAGCTACCCCTTGAAGCCTAGGGGCTTATTTTCTGTGATTACGTTTTCCGAGATTTCGTCCCCTTCGAATCCAGCCCCCACCACCAATAAAAGGTATTGACAATCGAGTATGACGAGACTAGACTCAGCAGGTATAGCCCAAGGAGGGAGGTTAAATATGAGGAAATCGCTGTCATTGCTGTTGATTGCGGCATTGGTAACCGCAGTGTTATTGATTGCTTCCTGTAACTGTGCCACGACAACGACGACGCCAACGACCACCACACCGACGACTACAACAACGCCAACGACCACGACACCGACTACAACAACGCCAACGACGACCGCACCGACGACTACTACTCCTACGACCACAACACCGACTACGACGACTACGCCCGGTGAAACACTGGGTGAGATTTTAGGCCGTTCAGCCGGCATAACCTCGGTGAAATACGATGTGATGATGACCTCTCCCGGGATGCCAACAATGACTACGAAGATGTGGATTAAAAATAACAAGATGCGGATGGAAGTGACCGCCGAAGGTCAAACCATAATTTCGCTGCTGGATATGGATGCTCAGACAATATATATTTACTATCCAGACCAGAACATGGCTACGGGAATGACATACGAGCCGGTGGAAAGCGTTATGGATGAAGTCCAGTCTATTACGGACTACAATCCGACGATTTTAGACCCAGAGACACTCGACGGTAAGGTCTGCCTGGTAGTCGAATATACCGCCGAGGTAACAACGACTAAAATGTGGATATGGAAAGAAAACGGGTTCCCTATCCGGGTAGAGATGACGACTGCCGAAGGTACGGTTATAATAGAGTATAAAAATATAGAGTTCGTCGATATCCCGGACAGTATGTTTGAGCTCCCAGAAGGGGTGGAGATAATGGAAATACCGGGGATGTAGACTGGTGAAGGACATCCGGTACACTAGCTCAATCTTTGATAATAAAACAGGGAGCCTCTTAACAAGCTCCCTGTTTATATCTCCTATAGCAATCCTGGCTGATTCTTTGCCGTTGTGATATAATCCAGCAGTTTAATTACACCCCCAACCCGGGGAAACGATTTAGCTGGTGACCTATAAAATAGAAAGGTAGGCTTAGTTATGGTAGAAGACGGGAGCACGGTAAAAGTTCACTACACGGGTACGCTTGAGGACGGTACCGTATTCGATACCTCTTCAGAGCGCGAGCCGCTGGAGTTTACCCTGGGTGAGGGCAAGGTAATCCCTGGTTTTGAAGCGGCAGTCAAAGGCATGGAGGTCGGGCAATCGAAGACGGTCACCATTCCGTTGGAAGAAGCCTATGGACCGCACCGCAGTGACCTGTTAGTACCAATCGAAAAAAGCCAGCTGCCCAAGGGCTTGAACCCAGAGGTTGGACAGCGATTGCAGATGCAGAAGGCAAATGGCCAGATGTCTATCGTTACCATTACCGAAGTTGCCGAAAAGGCGATAACGATAGATGCCAACCACCCCATGGCCGGGAAAGACCTGACATTTAAGCTCGAGCTGGTAGAGAGCAAATAGCGGATTCTGTTCTAGCAGGCGATAGCGTATAAAAGAGGCTCTGCAGTCCCAGCGACTCGCTAAAGCCCCTGGGCAATCTTGTACATGTTGTCGTAGGATTTGCCGAAGTCGGGATTATTCGCTTCAAGCCTATTTCTTATAGCTTCTATTCTTGTGGCAAACTCCCGCCTGTCCTTCTTCTCCACCAGGTCAGCCCATTCCTGGCAGCTTTTCTGGAAGCCCCTCTGAATCTGCGGTAGGTTGGGCAGACTCATCTGCAGTGAGGCGTAAAAATCGGCGTCCTCCGAGATAACGCTCTCCACCAGCGTCAGCAATACCTTGTAGGTAATACCGCCGATGGCTTCCATCTCCTTCAGCCGTTCGAAGTTTGTCAGGCTATCGGCGGAGACGATGGCGATATAGTGAGCCAGCCCCAGGATTACAGCCATCATATCGTCGTGTTCCTGCGGCGTCATCAGATGGACCTTGGCTCTTCTGGTTTCCAGATAGCTCTTTACTTTCTCCGCCAGGGCGGACTCTGCCTGATTCGTCGGCGTCAGGACGAAGTTGTGGTTAGCGAAGCTCCTGGCGCCGGGGCCGAATACCGGGTGTGTTCCCAGCACCTGACCCTTTTTTATATGGCGGTGCATAGCCGCTACCGGCAATGCCTTCACCGAGGTAATGTCCAAGATAATCTGATTGGAATGTGTACAAGGGCTAACCTGCTCCACGACCTCCTCAAAATGGTCTACGGGCACCGATATCAGGACGACATCGGCGCCTCTGGTCGCCTCTATATCCGTGGTTACCGGAACACCGAGCTGGCGCTTGGCTTCTTCCAGCTTTGCCTTGCTCCTACCAATTAACACTACCTCCTTGCCCTCATCCAGTAGAAACTTGGCAAACCACCGCCCCATCTTACCCGAGCCGCCGATTATGGCTACCTTCATCTGCCGGCTCCTTGGTTGCTTTTATTCGCCTTGGGATAAGAGCCGAGCACCTTGATAAAGGTGGCATAGTCCTCCAGGTTTTTCAGGGCTTCTCTGGGTGCTTTCTCCTCACGGTGGCCCTCGAAGTCAAGGTAGAAATTATAGTCCCAGGGCTTCTGTCGGGTCGGCCGGGACTCTATCTTGGTCAGGTTGACTTTCTTAGCCGCCAGCTCCTCGAGGAAGCCGAACAAAGCCCCCGGTTTGTGCTTTACCGAAAAGACCACAGATGTCTTATCGTTGCCGGTGGGCGGAGCGTCCTCTTTAGCCAGAATGAAGAATCTGGTGAAGTTGTTCGGGTTATCCTCGATGCCGCGGGCGATAATCTTCATCTGGTATATATCGGCGGCTCTAATGCCGGCGATAGCGGCGCCGTCGGACATCCCCTTCTCCTTTATCATCTTGACACTGCCGGCGGTGTCGTAGGTCGGTATCAGCTCGCAGTCCAGGTGCTTGATGAAAGCCTGGCACTGCCCCAGTGCCTGCGGGTGGGAGTAGATTTTCTTTATGGCATCCAGAGTTACCCCGGGGTTGACTATCAGGCAGTGGGAGACCTTGAGCTCTATCTCCCCGCAGACCTTGATGTCCGAGTCCAGAAGCAGATCATAGGTCTTGCTGATACTGCCCTCAAGCGAGTTCTCGATGGGGGCGATGCCGAACTGCACTTCGTCCTGCTCTACCGCCCGGAAGACGTCCTCCAGCCTCTCGTAGGGTTTGACCTGAACCCCGGCGCCGAAGAAGTTGACCGCCGCCTCCTCACTGTAGGCCCCCAGCTCCCCCTGAAAGGCAACGATGCCCCCCTGGATACTCTTGGCGGCGGTGAATATCTGGTGGTAGATATTCTCTATATCCGCCTGTTTTATACCTTTATCTTTAGCCAGTCCTCTGATGTGCCCCAGAATCCTCTCTTCCCTCTGAACGTCCTCTATCTGCTGCCCCTGCTCCCTTTTTACCCTGCCTATCTGCTCGGCAAGCCCTATCCGCTCGGCGATGAGGTTTACGATACTGGTATCGACATCGTCTATCTTCTTTCTCAGCTCTTCAAGTTTCATCTTATTACCCTCGGTATCAGCCCGGCCCTCATAGCGAGGTCGCACAGGGTTACCGCCATCATTGATTCTACCACGACCACGGCTCTGGGCACGATACAGGCGTCATGCCTTCCTTTGACTGCTAAACGAGCCTCGGTCATTTTACTGATATCCACCGTCAGCTGTTCTCTGGCTATGGATGCCGTCGGCTTTACAGCTACCCTGACCACCAGTGGCATGCCGCTGCTTATGCCGCCGAGTATACCGCCGGCGTTGTTGCTGGTGGTTATTATCTTGCCGTCTTTTACAGTAAACGGGTCGTTGTTCTCCGAGCCTTTCTTTCTGGCGGCTTGAAAACCGGCGCCGAACTCTACCCCCTTGACCGCAGGGATGGCAAAGAGCGCTTTCGCCAGCTCGGCGTCAATTGCATCGAAGACCGGCTCGCCCAGCCCGACCGGAAGTCCGAGGGCGATGCCCTCTATAACCCCACCCAGGCTGTCTCTCTGTCGTCTGGCTTCTTCGATAGCCGCTATCATTTTCTTTGCCGCTCCGGGGTCGGCACAGTGAACTGCGTTTTTATCAGCGCTTCCCCTTATTTCATCGGATTCTCTGGGTTGGGCGACTATACCGCCTATCTCAACGGTATGGGCTAAGACCTCAGTCCCGATGATAGCCAGCAGTTTAAGGGCAACGGCACCGGCCATAACGAAACCGGCGGTGATTCTGCCGGAGAACCTACCACCGCCCCGGTAGTCGTTAAAGCCTCCGTATTTCGTATAGGCGGTGTAGTCAGCCTGTCCCGGCCGGGGTAAAAACCTTGCCTTTTCGTATTCGCTGGAGTCAATATCCTTATTCCATACTGCCAGACAGATGGGAGCGCCGGTGGTGTGACCATTGAAGATGCCGGAGAGAACCTCCACCCGGTCATCTTCCTTCCTTGTCGTAGTCAGCGGGCTGGCTCCCGGCTTTCTCCTTTCCATCTCTCGCTGGATGTCTTCCTCGTTAATAGCCAGCCCCGCCGGGCAACCGTCTATAATCACCCCGACCAGGTTGCCATGGCTCTCGCCGAAACTGGTTATGGTAAACAGCTTACCCAGACTGTTAGACATCCAGCTTCACCTTACCCCCCAGGCTTTCGAATACCTGCCAGAACTCGGGGTATGTCTTGGCAACGCATTCGGCGCCTTCAATTATCGTATTACCAGCTACCGAGCCCAAAACGCTGAAAGCCATGGCTATGCGGTGGTCACCAAAGCTGTCTATAGTCGAGCCAGATGGTTTCATCCCTTTTATCGTCATTCTATCCTCCTCCTCGGTAACCGGTATGCCCATCCTTTCCAGCCCACCCCTCAGAGCCATAACCCGGTTTGATTCCTTGAGCCGCGCCCGGCTGATGCCGGTGAAACTGCTCCGTCCGTCGGCGACCGCCGCCAGAACTGCAAGAGTGGGCAACAGGTCTATGCAGTCGGACAGGTCAGCAGTGAGGGCCTTTAGCTTTGACTGCCGGACTGTAACCGAATTATTGCTCACCGAAACTTGGGCCCCCATCTCTTGCAGTAAGTTTAGCATTATCCTGTCGCCCTGCAAACTCTCCGCGTTCAGGCTGATGACTTCAACCTGCCCCGAGACAGCCCCCAGGGCTAAAAAATATGAAGCTGACGACCAGTCTCCCTCAATCTCATAGCTAACAGGCTTATATTCTTGCCTGGATATATCAAACTGCCTTAAATCTTCCGTGGCTTTTACCTCTATACCAAATCTTTTAAGGCAATCCAGCGTCATCCTCAGGTAGGGTTTCGATTCTGGCGGCGTGGTCAAACGAATGGTTGCCCCCACCTCAGCCAGTGGTGATATTAGCAACAGGGCGGAGACAAACTGCGAGCTGATATCGCCTCGCATTTCCACCGCGCCGCCCTTCAATTTGCCGCCGTAAACCACCGCCGAGCCGCCATCGTCGTAACAGTCCACTCCCAGTTGCGCCAACGCCTCGAGCAGTGGCTTTATCGGTCTCCTGGAGAGGGACGGCCCCGGGGTCAGGCGGCACCTGCCGGGAATAAGCGACGAGATAGCGGTCATAAACCTCAGGGTAGCCGCCGAATCACGGCAGAAAAGGTCTCTCTCCGGCTGGTGTAAATTGCCGCCCCGGACCTGCCACGAGTTATCCGCTTTATTTATATCAACCCCGACCTGTCCCAGCACTTCACCGGCGGCTTCGGTATCATCCGAGCTCAAGGGATTTATTATGCGGCTGTCGCCTCTAGCTAAAGCGGCACACATCAGCCCGCGGATAGTATAGCTCTTGGAGGGAGGGGCAGATGTTTTGCCCCTTATCTCGCTCTTATCGATTACTGCCTTCATAATTCTTCAAGCCTGGCTATTATTTGTTCTGCGACTGTCTCAACATCCATCTCTGAGGTGTCTATCCTAATATCTGCCGCCCGCTCGTACAGAGGCTGTCTGAATCTCAAAAGCTCCCGTATAGTCAGGGCTTTATTGTTATTCTCAAGCAAAGGCCTTACCGAGCTATCGTCCGATACCCTCTGCAGTATCACCTCCGGGGAAGCAGCAAGGTAGACTACTATCCCTTCTTCTTTAAGTCGGCCAATGTTTATCTGGTTAAGGACTACACCACCGCCACAGGCGATAACCTGGTTTCTGCTACTGGCTACCTCCCTGGTAACCTCAATCTCAAGCTGGCGAAAGGCTGCCTCGCCGTCCTCGTGAAAGATATCGGGGATAGGTTTCCCTGCCTTAAGCTCAATCAGGTTGTCCAGCTCTACCAGTTTTTTGCCCAGCTTTTTAGCCAGCAACCTGCCGACGGCAGTCTTACCCGCCCCCATAAAGCCTATCAGGGCGATATTAGTCTTCATGCTCTTTTAACGCCTTAACTGCTGCCGCTTTCATTATTTCCACCGGGGGTTTAAGCCCGGTCCACATCTCAAAGGCTAAAGCCCCCTGCCATACCAGCATATTGATGCCGTCTATCGTCCTGGCGCCAGCCTCCTCGGCTTCAGTTAGTAACCTGGTCTTAATTGGATTATAGACGACATCGAAAACAACCAGACCTGGCTTTAGCAGCTTTCTGGCAACCGGTGTCTGGCCAGTATTGGGGCTCATACCGACGCTGGTAGCATTAACCAGCAAATCGGCTGGCTCCAGCGCCGCTCTAAGGTTCTGCTCGTTAAGCTCAAAAGCCTTTACTTCCTTACCGGAAAGCCGTGAGATACTGCCAGCCAGCTCGACCGCCCAGTCTATCTCCTGTTGCCGGTTCAGTATAACAAGCTCAGCCCCGTTCTCGGCAAGGGCGAAGGAAATAGCCCGTGAAGCGCCACCAGCACCCAGCAGCACCACCCTTCTATTCTGAGGCTCAACTCCCCTGTGTAACAATGCTTTCAAAAAACCGCCGGCATCGGTGTTATAGCCCTTCAAAATGCCATTATCATTGACTATGGTGTTGACGGCGCCTATCTTCTCCGCCAGCGGGTCAAGCTCATCCAGAAGAGGAATGACGGCAACCTTGTGGGGAATGGTTACATTAAGTCCCCTGATACCAAGAGCTCTGGCACCGTCAATAGCCCCTGTCAGATGCTTTCCCCCCACTCTGAAGGGGAGATATATATAATCCAGCCTCAGGTGGCTGAAGGCGGCATTGTGCATCGCCGGCGACACGCTGTGCTCGACCGGGTCGCCTATTAGCCCACAGACCCTGGTCCTGGCTGATATCATCGGCTTATCATCCGATACAGCTTATGCAATTCGGCTACCGTTACCTGTCCCGGTGCCGACTCACCACCCTCTCTAATGGCGGCATAGGCGATGCCACCGCCGACCAACGGGATAAGAACACGGCTGGGTAATCCCAGAGCCCCCATGGCAAAGGCAATTATATTCGTTTCGGGGAACTCTCCAACGAGCTCAAGCAAAGTCAGGTTATCCTCGAACTTCTGGGCGGTGGTGACCACCTTGCAGATATCGGCACCGGCGGCTAACTGCATCTTTACAATCTTTTTCAGGCTGCCCAGAGGGGGAGTCTTCTCCAGCTCGTGAAAAGAGATGAGGCACTTCGCCTTCTTCTTTATAATCGGCACCACTCTCTCCAGGTTGGTGGTGCTAAGCTCAATATCAACCATGCTGGCACCCAGCTCACATGCCCTGAGCAGTTCCTCTTTCCTCCTAGCTTCGCTACCCTGCCAGTTGCCCCCTTCCCGGACTATACGGTTGCAGGCTATCCAGGGCTTTTCAAGCTGACCGGCAACACCCTGCCAGCCGCTACCGATAAGGTCTATGCGAACCTCGAACATATCCACCAACGGCTCAACCTCTCTTATCGCTGCCATTTCCCTGTTGACAACGACGCCACAGATTACCGGCTTCTTCATGCTAGCCCCCCAGAACCTCCTCGACCAGCGACAGGCTTACCTCATCGGTGACAAAGACATCGCCTATCGCCCGGGGCAAAACAAATCTTACTTTGCCGCCGACTATCTTCTTGTCGTGTTTCATCGCCTGAATAACCTTTCCGGTATCCAGCCGCGGCATATCCACGGGCAGACCGGCACCCTCAATGACACTTCTCAGCCTTGCCAGCTCGCCGTCTTCAAGAATGTCCATCCTCCGGGCGATGCTAGCTGCCGCCACCATGCCCATGGCAACCGCCTGGCCATGCTCCACCCCGAAATCGGAGACGGTCTCAATGGCGTGGCCTACCGTATGGCCAAAGTTTAAGATGTTTCTCAAGCCCAGGTCGGTTTCGTCCTGCTCCACCACCCTGGCTTTAATCTCAGCCGAGCGGAAAACGACTTCTTCCATCGTAGTATCGTCCAGTTCTCTTATTTTATCAATGTTTGTTTCTATGAAGGCAAAGAAGCCTCCATCCCGGATAACAGCGCTCTTGATGACTTCAGCCATGCCGTTGGCGAATTCCCCGACCGGCAGTGTCCTCAGTATCGCCGTATCGGATAACACCAGCCGTGGCTGGTAGAAAGCGCCGATTTTGTTCTTCAGTTGTCCGTGGTTTACCGCCACCTTGCCGCCGATACTGCTGTCGACCTGCGCCAGCAGGGTGGTCGGTATCTGCACCAGCGGCACTCCCCGCAGGTAGGTGGCGGCGACAAAACCAGCCAGGTCGCCGATAACACCACCACCCAGAGCCAGTACGGGCGTCGCCCGCTCGGCGTAGACAGCAGTAAGCTCGTTATAGAGCCTGCCGGCGACATCAAGCGACTTCTGCTCCTCCCCATCGGCGACCGTCAAGACATCTACCCTAAAACCATCAGCCGACAGGCTCTCCCTTAGCCCGTCGCCGTATAGCCCCTGCACGACAGGATTGGTGATAATCACCAGCCTATCAACAGCACCGACCTCCTTCAGCCAACTGCCTGCCTGCCCGAGTATGCCGGCGCCGACGACAACCTGATAGCTTCTATTTTCAAGGTTTACCTTTACTGTCCTCATCTATACCGCTTTAACCCTTTTCTTATCAGATGCCACCATCTTGCTGATTCCCTTGCATGTGGCGATAATCCTACCCAGTTCCTCGGGGGTTACCATCTGCTGTGCGTCAACCAGCGCCTCGGCTGGATTATAGTGTACCTCAATCACCAGGCCGCTGGCACCGATAGCGATAGCGGCACAGCTCATGCTGAAGATGAGGTCGCGGCGGCCGGCGGCGTGGCTGGGGTCGACTATTATCGGCAGATAGGTCTCTTTCTGGACGACCGGGACTGCCGCCAGGTCAAGGGTGTATCTGGTATAGCTCTTACCCTTGCCGATGGGGACTATTCCCCGCTCGCAAAGGATGATATCCTTGTTGCCCTCGGCGGCAATATACTCGGAAAAGGAGAGAAACTCCTCTACGCTGGCGCCAAAATGCCTCTTGAAAAGGACCGGCTTGCCCTTCCTGGCTACCCGGCTGAGCATATCCTGGTGGTACATATTCCTAGCACCAATCTGCAGAATGTCGACATACTCGGCTATCAGGTCAACCTGTGACTCCCCTCTCACCTCGGTCACTACCGGCATACCGAACCTCTGCCCGGCGTCACGCAGCCAGGTCAGTGCCTCCCTGGCTTCTTCATTACCCTGGGCACCCAGCCCCTGGAAGGAGTGCACCGAGCTCCTCGGCTTGAAGATGCCGCCCCTCAAAATATGAGCCCCGGCTCTTTTAACCTCTTCTGCAATTCGGAATAGCTGTGCTTTACTCTCTATAGCACAGGGTCCAGCGATGAATATCGGCTCGTTACCGCCGATTCTAACATCGCCCACCTCAACGATACGGCTCTCGTCTTTGCCCTCAAACAATTCGCTGTACTCCCGGCTAATCAATTTATAGGGAGTTTCCACCATCCTGGCTTCCTTGACTCCTGGTAGAGCGGCCAGGTGAGCAAAGGATATCCTGCTTTCATCTCCGACCAGGCCGATAATCGTTCTAAATTCCCCCTTGGAAATATCAGCCCTCAATCCGTGTTTTTTTATCTCGCTGACAACATGTTTTATTTGCTCCGATGTGGCGTCTCTCTCCATTATAATCATCTTCTCCCCCCGTTATTCCTGTATTTTAATAAATTGCCCCCTGGCTTTCCCTTATTAATAAAATATCCTCCCGGCGGGAGGATTTTAAGGATTTACGATGATTTCTTCTCTAGGATTTCAAATCAAAACCTCCCGGGCGCACTGGTGCGCCAGAAAAATGTAAAATACGCGTAATAATTCATTCCACGGGGGCTGGCAGTAACTAACATCTTTAAATCACAGCTTTCTTTTATAGAAATATAGCACGGGATGGGGCGCTTGTCAAGCGGCAATATCATCGGCTATCATAGCTGTTGACATCTATATTTTGTTTGTGCTAGACTTAGCGGCTGTTGATAGCCACTTCAGCTATGGTTATTGATTGGGCTAAAGTTCCAGTCGATTCATTTGGCTTGTGAAGGATGAGCTAAGGCTCATCCTTCGAAATTGTCCGGAGAAGGGGGAGAAATTGCCCACTGTTAATCAACTGGTTCGTAAAGGGCGCAAGAAGGTCGCCAAGAAGACCAAGACGCCGGCGCTCAGATTTACCTACAACGCCTTGAAGAACAAGGTGGTACGCGGGGCTGGCTCGCCGCAAAAGCGGGGGGTCTGCATACAGGTCAAGACGGCCACACCCAAGAAGCCTAATTCGGCACTGCGCAAGATAGCCAGGGTGCGGTTGTCCAATAGCATGGAGGTGACAGCTTATATCCCCGGAGAAGGACATGAGCTTCAGGAGCACTCCGTGGTGCTGATTCGTGGTGGGCGGGTGCCAGATTTGCCTGGCGTCCGCTATCATATTGTAAGGGGAACGCTGGATACCAGCGGTGTCGCCAATCGCCGTCAGGGCCGCAGTAAATACGGCAGTAAGCGGGCTAAAAAGACGGCTGAGACTGACGAAGTATAGGGGGAGAGATGCCAAGGCGGGCAGCGGTCAAGAAAAGAGAGGTCATACCTGACGCCAAGTACAATAATCTAACCGTATCCAGGCTGGTTAATAAAGTAATGCTTAACGGTAAGAAGACTACCGCCGAGCAGATTGTTTACCAGTCTCTGGAGATTATAGAGAAGAGCGAGGGTAGAGAGCCGGTCAGTATTCTGGAGGCGGCGGTGCGCAATGCCACCCCCTTACTTGAGGTAAAGCCGCGTCGCGTTGGCGGCGCTACCTATCAGGTGCCGGTGGAGGTCAGGCCGGGCCGCAACATAGCCCTGGCTATACGGTGGCTGCTCAAATCAGCCCGAGCCAGAACCGGTAAGTCTATGGCGGAAAAACTGGCATCGGAGCTTATCGATGCTTCAAAGGGACAGGGAGCGGCGGTCAAGAAGCGTGAGGATACTCATAAGATGGCCGAGGCTAACCGGGCTTTTGCCCACTATAGATGGTGAGAGGTTACAGACTATAAATACCAGAATAATAGAAAAAAAGCCGCTAACGGCAGGGTTGAAACGAGAGGCTATGGTCATGCCCAGGAGTTTTCCATTAGAGCGCATACGCAATATTGGCATTATTGCCCATATTGACGCCGGTAAGACCACTATTACCGAGAGAGTACTCTACCATACCGGTCGTACCTATAAAATCGGCCAGGTGGATGAGGGTACCACGGTAATGGACTGGATGGAACAGGAAAGACAGCGGGGGATTACCATCACCTCGGCGGCTACCACCTGCCACTGGAAGAACCACCGCATCAATATCATCGATACGCCGGGCCATGTCGACTTCACCGCCGAGGTCGAGCGCAGTCTCAGGGTGCTGGACGGCGGGGTGGTCGTTTTCGATGCTGTAGCCGGGGTCGAAGCCCAGTCGGAGACGGTATGGAGGCAGGCTGATAGATACGGCGTGCCCCGGATTTGCTTTATCAACAAGATGGACCGGGTGGGCGCCAACTTCGAGCGCTGTCTGGCTATGATTGAGGAGCGCCTGCACGCAAAAGCGCTGGCAGTGCAACTGCCGCTAGGAAAAGAGGACTCCTTTGAGGGTATTATTGACCTCATCGAGGGTAAGGCATGGCGTCTTGACAGCGATCCTGATTCTGAGCCGGTGGAGGTAGCCATCCCCGAATCGGAGAAGATAAAATGTAGTGAATATCGCCGAACGCTTATTGAAAGGCTGGCGGAGGAAGACGATAATATTCTGACAGCCTATCTGGAAAACAAGAGCGTCCCGGCATTCGACCTGAAGGCTGCCCTGAGGCGGGTAACACTATCTAACAAAGGGATTCCCGTTCTTTGTGGTAGCGCACTGAAAAACAAGGGCATCAAGTTGCTGCTTGATGCTGTTATCGATTATCTGCCGTCTCCAGCGGATATACCGCCGGTGAGGGCTATCGATACCAGAAAAGGAACAGAAGTAACACGTCCCGCCAGCGATGAAGCTCCCTTCACCGCCCTGGCTTTCAAGGTGGTCGGCGACCCCTTTGTCGGTCGTCTGGTCTATCTCAGGGTATACTCGGGCAGAGTCAGGGCTGGTGACCAGATATTCAACTCGACCCGGGGCAGGAAGGAACGCATCGGGCGACTGCAATTGATGCATGCCAACCGTTATGAAGAGGTGGGCGTGGCTGATACCGGGTCTATCATAGCCACGCTGAGCCTTAAAAACACCTTTACCGGTGATACTCTGTGCCATGCCAGTCAGCCGGTGATGCTGGAATCGATTCGTTTCCCGGAACCGGTGCTCTCCGTCGCCATAGAGCCCAAGACCCGGGCTGACCGCGACCGGCTGGGGGAAGCCTTACAAAGGCTGACTGAAGAAGACCCGACCTTTAAGGTGGGTTACAACGAGGAGACGGGGCAAACGGTTATATCCGGTATGGGCGAGCTCCACCTAGAGGTTATCGTCAACCGTCTACTCAGCGAGTACAAGGCGGCGGCCAAGATAGGCAAACCAAGAGTCGCCTATAAGGAAACTATAACCTGCCCGGTCAAAGCCGAGGGGAGGTTCGTCCGCCAGACCGGAGGCCGCGGCCAGTACGGGCACGTCCGCATCAGGATCGAGCCTCTGGAGCGTGGCGGCGGGTTTCAGTTTGTCGACCAGATCAAGGGCGGTGTGCTTTCCAAACCGTTTATCTTAGCTGCTGGAGCCGGTATCAAGGAGGCAATGGAAACCGGAGGTCCCGCCGGCTACCCGGTAGTCGATACCAGAGTAACGCTATATGATGGTAGTTATCATGATGTCGACTCTTCGGAGATGGCTTTTAAGATGGCTGGCTCGATGGCGTTCAAGAACGGGGTTGCTAGAGCCCACCCGGTAATCCTTGAGCCAGTGATGAGGCTGGAGGTGATTACCCCGGGGCAGTTCCTCGGTGATATAATAGGCGACCTCAGTTCGAGAAGAGGTCATATTGAGGCTATCGAGACCTGTGGCGATACTATGACCATTCGCTGTCTGGTGCCATTGGCTAAGACCTTTGGCTATGCCACCAGCCTCAGGTCATTAACTCAAGGCCGGGCGACATATTCTATGGAGTTCTTCCGCTACCAGAAGGTGCCAGCCGAGCTGACCGACCATACCGAAGAAAGGGCTGCCAGCAGGGGGTAATTATCCAGGATTAGGGTGATTTATATATGCCAAAGCAGAAGATTCGCATCAAACTAAAGGGTTTTGACCATAAGATACTCGACCAGGCGGCTCAGCAGATTGTCGAGGCGCTGGAGAGAACGGGGGCTATTACTATCGGCCCGGTGCCACTGCCAACCCGCATCAAGAGGTTCAGTGTCATCCGCTCACCTTTTATCGACAAGGACTCGCAGGAGCAGTTTGAAATCAGGACACATAAGCGCTTTATTGATATTGTAGAGACGACCTCGAAGACGATAGACGCTCTGACCAAACTCAACCTACCAGCCGGGGTTGGCATAGACATAAAGACTATAGGTACATAGGTTATACCGGTATGATTCAGGAGATTATAGGACGCAAGCTGGGCATGACCCAGATATTCAGGGACAACGGCAAAGCCGAGGCGGTAACCGTCGTCGAGGCCGGCCCGTGCGTTGTGATACAGGTTAAGACAGAAGCCAAGGAGGGCTATAACGCCGCCCAGCTTGGCTTCGGCAGGGCGAAAAAGCTCAAGTCTCCCCAGCGGGGACACCTCAAAGAGCTGGGAGACTTCAAATATCTAAGAGAGTTCAGGCTGGATGATACCGAGGGTATCAAGGTGGGAGATAGCGTCGATGTCAGCCTGTTTCAGGCTGGCGACCTGGTTGATGTTACCGGCGTGTCCAAGGGGAAGGGCTTTGCCGGAACCGTCAAGCGCTACGGCTTTGCCGGTGGGCCGAAAACACACGGCCAGTCCGACCGGCACCGGGCTCCGGGCTCTATCGGGGCCGGCTCCTCACCCGGCCGGGTGTTTAAAGGAACACGTATGTCCGGACACATGGGGGACGAACGGGTCACAGTACGAAAACTTGAGGTGCTCAAGACCGACCCCGAGCGCAACCTGTTGCTGGTCAAGGGAGCTGTACCCGGCGCTAAAAACGGATTATTACTTATAGGTAAATCGGGGAAGTAACAGATGCAGGTTCCAGTTTATAGTATGAGCGGTGAAGTGGTGAAACATATCGACATTGCCGATAGCGTCTTCGCCGTGCCAGCCAATGAGGCGGTAGTCTACCAGGCGCTGGTAAGACAGCTGGCGAACGCACGCCAGGGAACTGCCAGCACCAAGACCCGCAGCGAAGTCGCCGGCAGTAAGCAGAAGATGTACCGCCAGAAAGGCACCGGGCGTGCCCGGGCTGGCAGCATAAGGTCGCCACTGCGCCGTGGTGGCGGCGTCGCCTTCGGGCCCAAACCGAGGAGTTACCGCCAGGCAATGCCCAAGGGGATGCGACGGCTGGCTCTCAGGTGCGTCCTTTCAGCCAAGGCTGGCGACAAGGAGCTGATGGTGCTGGATGATTTAAAGTTCGACGAACCCAGGACCAAAGAGATGGCAAAGGTTCTATCAGCGCTGGTGATAGAAGGCTCCGCACTGATTGCCACAAGCAACCCGGAGGCGAACCTGGTGAAATCAGCCCGCAATCTGCCCCGGGTCAAGACAATCCCCGCCCGACTGCTCAATGTAGTCGATATTACCTCGCACAAGAATCTGTTGATGACCGAGGCGGCGGTACGCCAGGTAGAACAGCTATGGGGAGAGGGATTACCCCAGGAGGCAAGCAATGCATCTCTATGAAGTCCTGCGCCGCCCGTTGATAACGGAGAAGAATACATCTCTCCAGGCTCAGGGTAAATACGTCTTTGAAGTAGCCGGCAAGGCTAACAAACTGCAGGTAAAGCAGGCGGTCGAGACGGTGTTTAAGGTAAACGTGACCGCAGTCAATGTTATGACAGTCCCGGGAAAGAAGAAACGAATGAGGGGACGTGAGGTACAAAACCCATCCTGGAAAAAGGCGATAGTCACCCTTAAACCGGGAGATAAAATAGAGCTATTCGAGGGAGTTTAGTATCTTAATAAAGATGGGGCTTAATGGGAAGAGGTTGTATAAATTATAATAGTTTTAGGGTTTATGAAAATGATAGTGGCAATAAATAAGGAGACCAAATAGCAATGGCGCTGAAGACATATCGCCCCACTTCCCCCGGCAGGCGGGGTATGACCGGCTCTACCTTTGAGGAGATAACCAAGAAGAAGCCGGAAAAGTCACTGCTCCTGCCCCGTAAAAGCAACGCCGGGCGGAACAATAAGGGCAGAATAACCGTTCGTCACCGTGGTAGCGGCGCCAAGCGGCGGCTGCGCATCATCGACTTCAGGCGGGATAAAATCGGTGTCCCCGGCAGGGTTGCCGCCATTGAATACGACCCCAACCGCTCGGCGTATCTGGCTCTTATCTTCTACGCCGATGGCGACAAGCGCTATATCCTGGCTCCTCTGGGGCTGGGCGTCGACGATACTATAAAATCAGGTGAGGGTGCCGAACTAAAACCGGGCAATACCCTGCCCTTGAAATCGATGCCGGGCGGAACCATGATTCATAACATCGAGATGGTGAGTGGTAAAGGCGGTCAATTGGTACGCAGTGCCGGAGCTGCCGCCCAGCTAATGGCTAAGGAGGGCGATTATGCCCTGGTGCGACTGCCATCCGGTGAGATGAGGCGTTTTCGCAGTGATTGCACGGCTACCATCGGGCAGGTGGGCAATGTCGACCACCAGAATATCAAGCTGGGCAAGGCCGGCCGTAAGCGATGGATGGGCTGGCGGCCCACGGTAAGGGGTTCGGCAATGACCCCGCGCGACCACCCCCACGGCGGTGGTGAAGGCCGGTCGCCGATAGGCATGCCGGGGCCCAAAACGCCCTGGGGTAAGCCGGCACTGGGTTATAAAACCCGGAAGAAGCCAAAGGCTTCGGATAAAATGATTGTCAAACGTCGAGGTAAGTAGGTAAAATGTCAAGGTCAGTTAAAAAGGGACCAGCCGTTAGTGCCAAGCTGTTGAAGAAGGTTGATGCGGCCAACCGCTCTCAGCAAAAGGTGGTCATCAAGACCTGGGCGCGAGCGTCTACCATCCTGCCCCAGATGGTGGGACTCAATATCGGCGTGCACGATGGCCGCCGGCATGTGCCCATTTTCATCACCGAGAACATGGTCGGGCACAAGCTGGGCGAGTTCGCTCCCACCAGAACCTTCAGGGGGCACACCTCCAGGGGAGAAAAGACTGCCCAGGTCAAGAAGAGATAGGTATTAGAGGTCTGTTTCAAGAAGGGTTATAATGGAAGTTAGAGCAGTAGCCAAGGATACCGGCGTATCACCGCGGAAGATACGTCTGCTGGTGGATATGGTGCGGGGCAAGAAGGTCGAAGAAGCCCTGACAATACTCCGCTTTACTCCATCGCCGCTAGCCCGTGTGGTAGCCAAGGTGGTGAAATCGGCGGCGGCTAACGCCGAGAACAATTTCCAGATGGAGCCCGCAGATTTGAAGGTGGTTAATATCTACGCCGATGAGGCAAGACCGATGAAGAGATTCCGTGCCGTGTCCCGGGGGCGGGCGCATCGTATCCTTAAGCGCTCCAGCCATATTACAGTCATCGTTGCCGAGGCGCAGGAGGTCTAATGGGACGTAAGGTTCACCCGTTTGGGTTCAGGATTGGCATCATACGCGACTGGCAGGCAAAGTGGTATGCCGACAAGCACTACTCGGAGTTCCTCCACGAGGACATAAAGATAAGGAACGCCATCAGCGATAAATATGTCGATGCCGGTGTCTCTCTGGTCGAGATTGAGCGTCAGGCACATAAGGTATCGGTATCTATCTACACCGCCCGGCCCGGCATCGTTATCGGGCGGGGCGGACAGCGAGTTGACGAAGTCAAGAACTACCTTGAGAGCCTTATCAAAAAGAGGGTTCAGCTTAATATACAGGAGATTCGACAGCCCGAGCTGGACGCTTTTCTGGTAGCCCGGATGGTAGCCGAGCAGATTGAGCGTCGTCTTGCCTATCGCAGAGCTATGAAACAGGCGCTTTTCCGCACCATGCAGGCTGGGGCCCAGGGAATGAAGATAAGCTGTTCCGGCAGGCTGGGTGGTGTCGAGATAGCCCGCCGCCAGACGATGCACCGGGGGCGGGTACCGCTACACACGCTGCGGGCTGATATCGACTATGGCTTCACCGAGGCATGTACCACCCTGGGCCGCATCGGGGTCAAGGTGTGGATATACCGGGGAGATATTCTGCCGGAGCTTAAGGAGGTAATAGCCGAGGAGATAACAGCCGAACCAGAAGCCGTCATAGCTACTGAGGCGGAACCGGCGGCAGTCGAGCCAAAAGAAATACCGGCGCCACCGGTAGCTGAAGAGGCAATAACGGCAGAAGAGAAGATAAAAGCCGAAGTAAAAGAAGTAAAAGAGGAAGCCGAGCCAGAGGCCAAGCCGGTAAAACCGAGGGCAAAGAAAAAGGCGGAGCCGGCAGTTGCCGAAGCGGAAGCCAAGCCGGCTAAACCAAAAGCAAAGAGAGCCACTAAGGCGAAACCGGCGGTTGCCGAGGTGGAAGCCGAGCCGGCTAAACCAAAAGCAAAGAGAGCCACTAAGGCGAAACCGGCGGTGGCTGAAGAGGCTGGGGCAAAAGCGGAGGAGCCTGCCGCAAAGCCAGAGAAGGCTGAAAAACCACCGGCCAAGCGAAAGGCGAAGGCGAAGCCGGCGGCGGTTAAGGAGACAAAGGCGAAGACTAAAGCCACTAAAGAGCCAAAGGAAAAGGATACTAAGGCCAAGAAGGCAACGAAGACAACAAAAGCAAAGCCGGCAGCAGACATAGAGACCGAGGAGACGGATGTTACAACCGAAACGGGTTAAGTATCGCAAGAGTCATAAAGGGCACCGCCGGGGTAAAGCCCAGGTGGGGGCTACTGTTGTCTTTGGTGAGTTCGGACTGCAGGCACTGGATTCAGCCTGGATTACCAGCCGACAGATTGAGGCGGCACGGCGGGCTATCGTTCACCACGTTCGCCGCGGCGGCAAGGTATGGATACGCATCTTCCCCGACAAGCCGGTGACCAAGAAAGCTGCCGAGACCCGAATGGGCAGCGGCAAGGGGGCTCCCGACCACTGGGTAGCCGTGGTCAAGCGGGGGCGGATTCTTTTTGAGCTGGGCGGCGTCGACCACGACCTGGCCAAGGAAGCGATGCGTCTGGCGTCACACAAACTGCCTATCGGCACCAGGTTCGTAGTCAGAGAGGGCAGTGAAGCCGGCAGTGATTCAGCAAAGAAGGAGCTAACGCAGGTTGAAAGTTAAGGAAGTCCGGGCTCTCGGAGACGATGAGCTGAAGAAGCAACTGGAGGCGGCGCACAAGGAGTATTTCGACCTCCGGCTCAGTACCGCTACCAAGCAGTTGAAAAACCACCGTGAGCTTCCGAGAGCTAAGAGAAAGATTGCCCTGCTCAAGACGATAATAAGGGAAAGGGAGCTGGGAATAAGGTAGGTTTTAGAGTTATGGAGACGAAACGCAAAACCAGGATTGGCAACGTGGTCAGCACCAAGATGGACAAGACCGCGGTTGTCGCCGTGGAAACCTTGAAGCGTCACCCACTTTATCGGAAGACCTTCAAGAGGGTGGTCAAGTACAAAGCTCACGACGAAGATAACCAGTGTAAGCCGGGTGACAAGGTAAGGATTGTCGAGACCAGGCCGCTCTCCCGTCAGAAGCGATGGCGAGTGGCTGAGATAATAATCAGAGAAGAAATGGCAGAGGTAAAACCTCAGGAAATAACCTAAAAGGATAGACCCGTATGATTCAGACCCATACCAGACTTAAAGTAGCAGATAATACCGGTGCCAGACAGATTATGTGCATCAATGTACTTGGTGGCACCAGGCGAAGATATGCCCGGATTGGCGATGTCATCGTGGCTTCGGTGAAAAAGTCGATTCCGGAGGCGACAGTCAAGAAGGGGGAGGTAGTGCGAGCGGTTATCGTGCGCTGTGCCCGCCCCTACCGGCGCCCTGATGGCTCCTACATCAAATTTGATGAAAATGCCGCCGTGATACTTACCGACAAGAACAACCCGAAGGGAACCAGAATCTTCGGACCGGTAGCCCGCGAGCTGAGAGAGAAGAACTACACCAAGATTATCTCGCTGGCGCCAGAGGTCTTATAAGGTGGTAAACGAAGTGCTGGATAAATGCCCGGGAAGCGGAAATATCAGAACTCCCGTCCCCACCCTGAAAAAATGTCCCGAGTGCGGGGAGGAAGTGGAGATATGGAGTGACGAACTGAAGGCTAAGTGCACCCAATGCGGCGTTGTGGTCTTCAGGGAGGCTATTCCTTCCTGCATTGACTGGTGCCATGCCGCCAGGGAATGCCTCGGCGAGGAGAAGTACAACCGATTGAGGGGGAAAAAGTAAGAGCCGGTTAATCTTTTTAAGGCGGCTTTAATGACAATGAATATCAGAAAGAACGATACTGTATTGGTGATTGCCGGTAAGGACAGGGGCAAGAAGGGTAAGGTTCGTTTCGCCTATCCTAAAGATGAAAAGCTGATTATTGAAGGCATCAACTTTATCAAGAAACATGTCCGAGCAACCGGCCAGGTCAGGCAGGCTGGCATCATAGACCACGAGTCGCCGATTCACATATCGGACGTGATGTTCCTGTGCGACAAGTGCCACCACCCGGTGCGGATCGGTTTTCGCTTTCTCGAGGACGGCAAGAGGGTCCGCTACTGCAAATCCTGTAAAGAGGTGATTGATTAAATGCCGGGGCTCAAGGAAAAATACAAGAATGAGGTCGTCTCCAGCCTGATGGAGCACTATGGCTATAAGAATATAATGCAGGTGCCCCGTCTGGAAAAGGCGGTGCTCAATATCGGTGCTGGCGAGGCGATTCAAAACGCCAAAGCCCTGGAAACGGCTGAGCGTGACATGGTGACCATTTCCGGACAGCACCCGGTGATTACCCGCGCCCGGAGGTCAATCGCCGCCTTCAAACTGAGAACCGGGATGCCCATCGGCTTGAAGGTAACCCTCCGCGGAGAGCGGATGTACCACTTTCTCGATAAGCTGATGAACATCGTCCTGCCCCGGATTCGGGAGTTCCAGGGGGTCTCGCCGGACTCCTTCGACGGCTATGGCAACTATACCCTGGGGCTTAAGGAGCAGTCCGTCTTCCCCGAGATAAACTATGATGATATAGACAAGCTGCGGGGTATTGAGATAGCGATTGTTACAACAGCCAAAACAAACGAGGAAGGCAGACACCTGCTAGAGCTATTAGGTATGCCTTTCAGCAAGGATTGAGGTAGAAGTGGCTAAGAAGTCGAAGATTATAAAATCGGAGCGCTCGGCAAAGTATAGAGTACAGCAACACAACCGCTGTCTCCTGTGCGGCCGACCGCGCGCTTTCATACGCCTGTTTGGCCTGTGCCGCATCTGTTTCCGGCAGCTGGCTCTTGCCGGGCAGATTCCGGGCGTAAGAAAATCCAGCTGGTAATCCGGATTAATTAAATAGACCAAGGAGTATAGGGGATGGCCATAACAGACCCAATAGCAGATATGTTGACTCGAATACGCAACGCCATTATGGCGCGGCATGACTCAGTGCTTATACCTTCCTCAAGAATGAAGCTGTATATCGCCAAAATCCTCAAGCAGGAGGGCTTTATTACCGATTACGAGGTTATAAGCGACCGTTCCTGGCGACAGATTAAGATGGTATTGAAATACGATGAGAAAAACCAGCCGTTTGTCTCCGGACTGAAGCGGATTAGCAAGCCGGGTCTGAGGATATACGTTCAGGGTAAGGAGATTCCCCGTGTCTACGGCGGTCTAGGCATTTCTATCATCTCCACCTCCAAGGGAGTGATGACCGGACAGAAAGCCTGGCATCAGGGAATTGGTGGTGAACTACTATGTTATGTCTGGTAGACGGGCATTGGGGTATAATCTATGTCTAGGATAGGACGAATGCCAATAGCAGTGCCGCCGGGGGTGGCGGTCAATATCAAGGGTGGTGAGGTTACCGTCACCGGCCCCAAGGGGGAGTTGCGCCGCCATTTCAGCCCCGAGATGGCTATCACCTTGGATGATAGTACCCTTAATGTATCGCGGCCGAGTGATAACAGACAGCACCGCTCCCTGCACGGGCTGACGCGAAGCCTCCTGGCTAATATGGTTGAGGGGGTAACCGAGGGCTTTGAAAAGACCCTTGAGATAGTAGGTGTCGGCTACCGGGCGGAAAAGTCGGGCGACGGGCTGATACTGCGCATCGGGTTTTCGCACCAGGTCAACATATCACCCCGGCCCGGCATCACCCTGGCGGTAGAGGGAACTAATAAGATTAAAATTAGCGGCATTGATAAAGAGACGGTCGGTCAGATGGCGGCTGAAATCCGAGCGGTTCGCCCCCCCGATGCCTACAAGGGTAAGGGCATTAGATATGCCGGAGAGGTGGTTCGCCTCAAGGCGGGCAAGGCAGGTAGGGCTATAGGGGGCAGTGTTTAATGGCTAAGTATAAACCAAAAGCGGCGCGCTGTAACCGGCATGCCCGGGTAAGGGCTAAGGTTAAGGGTAAAGAATCAAGGCCTCGTCTATCTGTCTTCCGCAGCCTGAATCATATCTACGCTCAGGTTATCGATGACGACAGGGGGCATACCCTGGTCTCTGCCTCAACCGTTTCCCTGGAGATAAAGGGAGAGATGAACGGTAAGAATAAATCGGCGCATGCCGGGCTGGTCGGCACTCTGGTCGCCAAGCGCGTCCTGGAAATGGGTATAACCCAGGTAGTCTTCGACCGTGGCGGCTACAAATATCACGGCCGGGTTAAGTCCCTGGCAGAAGCAGCCCGACAGGGTGGGCTGAAGTTTTAGGAGGGATGGTCTAAGGTGTCTAAGAAGGCTAAGAATATAGCAAAGAGCAAGATAGACCCGACAGAGCTGGCTTTGACCGATAAGCTGATCTATCTCAACCGCGTCTCCAAGGTGGTCAAGGGGGGCAGGCGGCTCAGCTTCAGCGCCCTGGTGGTAACCGGCGACGGCAACGGTCATGTCGGCATCGGTATGGGCAAGTCCAACGAGGTACCCGAAGCCATTAACAAGGCGGGGGTAGTTGCCAGGAAGAATTTGGTTAAAGTACAATTGAGCGGCAACACCATACCCTATGAAATGCTTATCAAGTTCGGGGCGACCAAGGTGCTGCTGAAGCCGGCGTCGATGGGCACCGGTATTATCGCCGGTGGCAGTGTCCGGGCTGTGGTCGAAGCCGCCGGTATCAAGGACATCCTGACCAAATCACTGGGCAGTTCCAATCGGATTAATACCGCCAAGGCAACGATGCTCGCCCTGAGCCAGTTCAAGGACCCGAAGCTAGAGATAGCCAAGCGTAAAGGAAAATTAAAAGAGCCGGAGTCGGGGGCGGAGGCGGTAACAGGTGGCTAAGCTCCGTATTACTATGGTTAAAAGCGGCATTGGCTATGCCGAAGATCAAAAGAAGACGCTGAAGGCCCTCGGTCTCGGGCGGCTGAATCAGAGTGTCATCCACGAAGATTCGGCATCGCTTCGGGGCATGGTTATTAAGGTAAGGCATCTGGTTAAAGTGGAGGCAGTAAACTAGTGAGACAGGATGGACTGGCGCCAGCCCCGGGTTCCCGGAAGGACAGGAAACGGGTGGGGCGTGGCGACGGCAGTGGCCACGGCACCTACTCCGGCAGGGGCTGTAAGGGGCAGAAGTCCCGTTCCGGCTTCAAGATGAGGCCTGGCTTCGAGGGAGGGCAACTGCCCTTAATCAAGCGCCTGCCCCGTAAGCGCGGCTTCGTCAATATCTTCAAGACGGAGTACAGCATCGTTAACCTGGGCAGTCTCAACGTATTCGAAGCCGGCAGCGAGGTAACAACCGAAGCACTGGTCGCCGCCGGAGTGGTCAAGTCACTGCGAAAGCCAACCAAGGTTCTGGCTGAGGGGAGCATAGACCGCCCCCTCACCGTCAAAGCAAACAGGTTTTCAGCGGCGGCAAAGGCCAAGATAGAGGCCGCCGGGGGGAAGGTTGAGGAGGTCGGCTATGAGCCCAAAGCAGTCTAGGCCAAAACTGCTCCAGGCGATGATTGACGCCTTCAGTCTGCCCGACCTGAGGCGACGCATTCTCATCACCTTCGGCATTCTGGTGGTATTTCGCCTGGTGGCGCACGTGCCTCTTCCCGGAGTAGACGCCGACGCCATGCGGGCGATGTTTGAGAGCAACGCCCTGTTACCCATGCTTGACTTGTTCTCCGGTGGTGCTCTGAGGAATTTCAGCGTGGCGGCAATGGGGGTCTACCCCTATATCACAGCGAGCATAGTTATGAATCTAATGACGCCCGTCATTCCCAAGCTACAAGCTTTATCTAAAGAGGGGGAGGCCGGGCGGAATAAGATTAATATGATTACCCACTGGCTAACGGTACCCATGGCCGGTCTGGGTGGTTACGGTCAGCTGGTTTTATTACAACGCGCCGGGGCTATCGCCAGCACTGAGACGCTGCCAACAGTGGCTATAGTTCTAGCCATAATAGCCGGCACTATGTTTCTGGTCTGGCTGGGGGAACAGATTACCCAGTACGGCATAGGCAACGGCATATCCATTATCATCTTTGCCGGCATCGTGGCCAGTCTGCCGGAGATGGTCGGGCAGGGATTTTTAGCCGGCGAGCAGGGGCAAACATTGGGTCTGGTTGTCCTTATTCTCATCGCCCTGGCAACGACTCTGCTTATTGTCATCTTTACCGAAGCGCACCGCCGCATCCCGGTGCAATACGCCAAGAGCACCTTTCGCGGCGGCCGGATGTACAGGCAGTCGGGTTCAACCTATATACCTCTCCGGGTCAACACCGCCGGCATGATACCCCTCATCTTTGGTATGGCATTTGTAATGTTCCCCGGTATTATCGCCAGCTACTTTGCCAATCCCACCTCTGTCGACCCCAACCTGGCCAATCATATTATGAATATATTCAGCCCCAATGCTGATTTCCCTTTAGGCCTATTCTACTGGGGCTTCTATTTCCTGCTGGTAGTCGGTTTTGCCTTCTTCTATACCATGGTTATCTTCCAGCAGCAGGACCTGCCCGGTGTTCTCCAGCGGCAGGGCGGATTCATCCCCGGCATCAGACCGGGGAAACAGACATCCAGCTACCTGAACGGCGTAATTACCCGTATAACCGCGGCCGGGGCGCTTTTCCTGGCTTCTGTGGCGATACTGCCCTTTGTCGTACGTGAGGTAAGCGATGTCCAGACAATCCAGATGTCCAGCTTCGGTATGCTTATCGTCGTTGGTGTTGTTCTGGATACTATGAAGCAGATGGAAGCACAACTAGCGATGCGTCGCTACGAGGGCTTTCTTAAATAAAGATGGCAACTGTAAACCGGGGTGAAAAGTGTTTATCGTTTTTTTAGGGGCTCCGGGGGCAGGTAAGGGCACCCAGGCGGCAAACGTAGCCCGGGAGCTCAAACTGAAAGCTATTGCCTCCGGCGACCTGTTCCGGCAGGCCGTAGAGCGAGGGGATGAGCTGGGGCTTAAGGTTAAAGATTATCTGGAGAAAGGGGTTCTGGTCCCCGACGAGATAACGGCACAGGTGGTCCTGGAGAGGATGTCGTCTCCAGACTGCCGGGACGGGGTCGTCTTTGATGGCTTCCCCAGAAACCTGAAGCAGGCTGAGGTGCTGGACAAGGCTCTCAAGCGGCAGAATAAAAATTTAGATTGGGTGGTTCATATCAAGGTCTCTGAGAAGGAGCTCATAAAGCGGTTGGGCGGGCGTCTAGTATGTCGCCAATGCCAAACTCCCTACGGCAAAGAAACCGCCTATACCAAAGGCAAATGCCAGAAGTGCGGCGGTGAGCTCTACCAGCGGCCCGATGATAGTATCAAAACGGTTAAGGAACGGCTCAAGGTATACTTTGACGAAACGGCCCCTCTCATCGAGTACTACAAGAAGAGTGGCAAGCTACTGGAGGTAGATGGCGAGGGGAGTGTTGATAAAGTTGCCCGCAGGATAACCGGCGTCCTGCGGGAGAGGGAATATATAACTGGATGAGTATAATTATTAAATCGGAACGTGAGATTGCCGCTATGAGGCAGGCAAGCAGGATTGCAGCCAGGGTGCTGGAGGTGCTCAGGTCGCAACTAAGACCGGGTATAAAAACCAAGGAACTGGATGTTATTGCTGCCAGGGAGCTGGAAAAACTGGGGGCTAAAGCCTCTTTTAAGGGCTACCGCTGTTTTCCGGCCAGTCTCTGTGTCTCAATAAACGATGAGATAGTGCACGGCATTCCCGGGAAGCGGGTTATAAAAGAGGGTGATATCGTCTCCCTCGACCTGGGGGCAACCTTTGATGGTTTCCAGGGTGATGCCGCCATAACGGTCGGGGTGGGCAAGACCATCTCCCAGGCAAGACAGCTTATGGAAACAACCGAAGCCGCCCTCAGGGCTGGTATTAGCGCCGCCCACGATGGGGCAAGGTTAGGGGATGTATCAGCCGCTATCCAAAATTATGTTGAGTCGAGAGGCTACTCGGTGGTGCGGGAGTATACCGGCCACGGCATCGGTCGTGAACTACACGAGGAACCCCAGATCCCCAACTTCGGCTGGGCGGGGACAGGGCCAGAGCTTAAAAAGGGTATGACCCTAGCCTTGGAGCCTATGGTCAGCGCCGGCAGCTGGCGCACCCGGGTCGGCAGCGACAACTGGGTGGTGCTCACCGACGATGGCAGTCTTTCGGCACACTTTGAGCACACTATAGCCATTACTGACAGTGAGCCCGAGGTGCTCACCGTTGTCTGAATAGGGTGATTTATGGGCAAGAAGGAAGCTATAGAGGTCGAGGGAACGGTAGTTGAGGCACTACCCAACGCTACCTTTCGTGTCGAGCTACCTAACGGGCATAGAGTATTGGCTCGTATTTCTGGTAAAATAAGGGTGCATTACATCAGGGTTTTACTTGGCGATAAGGTACTGGTCGAGCTGTCTCCTTATGACCTGAGCCGCGGCCGGATTACCTACCGGCTGAAATAACAGCCCGTGATAGGCAGGGGCATTTTAAGAGGATACATAAGAGGATATAATGAAAGTTAGGGCATCGGTTAAAACCAGGTGCGAAAAATGCAAGATAGTGAAGCGTCATGGGGTGGTGAGAAATATCTGTCCCAACCCCAAGCACAAACAGCGGCAGGGCTAGCTTTATGTCTTTAAGGAGGAGTAGATGGCACGTATCGCCGGAGTAGATATACCCAAGACAAAGCAGGTCTGGGTATCGCTACAGTATATCTATGGTATTGGTTCCACCCTGAGCCACAAGATACTGGCACAGGCTGGTATAAACCCCGATACCAGGGTCGATAAACTGACTGAAGACGAGGTTAACCGTCTCCGCGAGCTTATTGCCCACGAGTACCGGGTCGAGGGCGAACTCCGAAAAGAGGTTAACCTTAATATCAAGCGCCTACTTGATATTGGCAGTTACCGGGGCTTACGGCACCGCCGCAATCTGCCGGTTAAGGGACAGCGAACGCGGACCAATGCCCGCACCAAACGTGGTGATCGTAAGACAGTTGCCGGCAGGGGCCAGAGACGCGGTATGTCTAAGAAGTAAAAAGGGAGAGATAGATGCCACAGAAGAAAAAGACAAAGACGAGGAAACGGGAACGTAAGTCCATTGTTAGCGGGAGAGCCTATATACAGGCTACCTTCAACAATACCATAGTGACCCTGACCGACCCGGAGGGAAATGTTATCGCCTGGGCGAGCTCGGGTTCGGTTGGCTTTAAGGGTTCACGCAAGAGCACGCCCTATGCGGCGCAACTGGCGGCTAAAAATGCCGCCCAGAAAGCTATGGAGCATGGCTTGAGACAGGTAGAGGTCTATATCAAGGGACCTGGTAGCGGCCGCGAAGCCGCCATCCGTTCCCTGCAGAGCTCGGGGCTCTATATTACTAGTATCCGCGATGTGACGCCCATCCCGCATAATGGTTGCCGTCCGCCTAAAAGGAGGCGTGTCTAGAGATATGGCTAGGTACACAGCAGCAGTCTGCCGGTTATGCCGCCGTAGCGGCGATAAATTGATGCTCAAGGGTAACAAGTGCATCACCAAGTGTATACTGGACAAGCGCCCCAAACCACCAGGGCCACAGTTGGGTCGGCGGCGGCGGCGTCTCTCCGACCGCGGGATACAGCTCCGGGAAAAGCAAAAGGTACGTTATAGCTATGGCATCCTGGAAAGGCAGTTCCGGCGGTTCTTCGCCCAGGCTGGCAGACAGCCGGGTATTACCGGAGAAAACCTGCTGGTCCTGCTGGAAAGGCGGCTTGACAACGTAATCTATCGTCTGGGTTTCAGCGATTCCCGGGCACAGGCCCGCCAGATAGTACAGCACGGGCATATCCTGCTCAACGGGCACAAGACCGATATCCCCTCCTGCCTGGTCAAAGAGGGTGATGTCATCAGCTGGCATGAGAGAAGCACCAAGAAAGAATATTATAAACAACTGGCTCAGATGGTCGGCGGCAAGGTTATCCCCAGCTGGCTGAGCCTGGATAAGCAGAAACTCGTTGGCCGGGTTTTATCCCTGCCCACCCCGGACGATGTCGAAGCCAAATTTGACGTGGCGGCGGTTGTTGAGCACTACTCGCGGTAGGCTGATTGGTAAGGAGGTCATCTTTGTTTGGTTTAGTAGTTCCCAAGATTGAATGTGTTGACTCCAGTGATAAGTACGGGCGCTTTTTAACCCAGCCCCTGGAAAAGGGGTTCGGCACTACCCTGGGTAATGCCATGCGGCGGGTGTTGCTCCAATACCTTCCCGGGGCGGCAGTAACCCGCGTTCATATCGAGGGGGTACAACACGAATTTTCACCAATCCCCCATGTCAAAGAGGACGTACTGGAGTTCCTGCTCAATCTTAAAGCACTGCGCCTGAAACCCCTTTCCGATAGACCGGCCAGGTTGACGCTAGAGAAAGAAAACGAGGGAGAAGTCTACGCCGCTGACATTAATCCATCGTCTGAAGTTGAAATCGTTAACCCGGAGCTTTACCTGGTGACACTGGATTCACCGGAGGCAAAGCTCTACGTAGATATTGATGTTGAGCTGGGGATAGGCTACAAACCGGCTAAATCGAGTGACAGTTTGCCGGTAGGGACGATTCCGGTCGATGCCATCTTTACTCCGGTACGCAAGGTCAACTTTACCGTCGAGCCGATTCATATTGGCCAGGATACCAGCCACGAACAGTTGTATCTGGAGGTGTGGACCGACGGTACAATCTCACCGGTAAGTGCCATCAGCTATGCGGCCAGCCTGCTAACAGAACAGCTAGCCCCGTTTGTTGATTACGGCCAGGTTTCCCAGGCGGAGGAGGAGAAGAAGGCTCTGCGTGCCTCCATACCCAAGGACTTATTCAATATGCCCGTGGAACAGCTAGACCTGTCGGTGCGGGCTATAAATTGCCTGAGGCGCAGTGGTATTACCACTGTTGGCGAGCTCATCAGCACCGGGGACAAGGAACTGATGACGCTACGCAACTTCGGGCAGAAGTCCAAGCAAGAGGTAGAGGAACGCCTCAAGGCATTGGGGCTGACCCTCTCTCCCGAAGTAGAAGATAGTGAATCCCAGCCAGGGATAGAGCCGGAAAGAGATTCCGTTTGAGCAGTCCGGTATCAGTTAAAGTGAGGTTGAAATGAGGCATAAGATAGCTGGCAGAGGTCTGGGGCGGTCTACAGGGCACCGCAAGGCGTTGTTCCGCAACCTGGTGGCCGACCTTCTTGATTATGAGAAGATTAAAACGACCGAAGCCAAGGCTAAAGAAGTGCAGGGTATAGCCGAGAAGATGATAACCCTGGCCAAGCACGGCGGGCTTAATGCCCGGCGCCAGGCACTAGCCTTTATTTACGATGAAAAGGTGGTTGGCAAGCTATTCGATGACCTTTCAGTAAGGTTTGCCGAGCGCCCCGGCGGTTATACCCGCATCACCAAGCTGGGTCCCAGGCTGGGGGACGGGGCGGCTATGGTTCAGCTTAAGCTGGTAGAGTAATGGCATCTATTTCTATAACTACAGGACTAGAGAAGGTCTCAAGAGAGGGGATAGGGTCTCCAGCTGGAGACCCTGAAAGCGTTTCTTCGGTGAGCAATATCACCAAGATGGTGCTGGTCGTCGAGTACAACGGCAGCCGTTACTGCGGTTTCCAGCTCCAGACAGAACTGCCCACCATCCAGGGCGAGATAGAGAGAGCCCTGAAAAGGCTCACCGGCGATAGAATCAGGTTGCTGGCCGCCAGCCGCACCGATAGCGGGGTTCATGCCCGGGGGCAGGTGGTCAGCTTCAGGACCAGGTCAACGCTTACACCGGAGACATTTGTTAACGGCTTAAATTACTATCTACCCAGGGATATCGCCATCAAGGAGGCTTATAAAGCTGGCGACTCATTCAATGTCAGGAGCCACGCCGTCAGCCGTGAATACGAATACTACATACTGAATAGCCCGACCCGCTCTCCGGTCTGGGATGGGTTTTGTCATCTGGTCACCGGTGAGCTGGACATCGAAGCTATGAACCGGGCGTGCCAGACCCTCATCGGTGAGCACGACCTCGCCTCGTTTGCCAGCAATCTGGGGGTAGAGATAAAGCGTACCCGGCGGAGGGTGTATCACGCCGGAGTAACGAGGGACGGAGAGATGAACATCTTTAGCATAACAGCCAACTCCTTCCTGCCCCACCAGGTGCGCAACACGGTCGGGGCTCTCATCAGGGTTGGGCTGGGCAGGATGACGCCCGGAGAGTTTTATAGTATAATGGAGGCGGAAAAAATCGGGCTGGCGGGGCCGGCGGCTCCCGCCTGCGGCTTATACCTAACAAAGGTGAATTACAAAAAACCATTTGAGGAAGAAGATAAGTGAAAACCTATAGCGTTAAAGCCTCCGAGATAGAGCACCAGTGGCATGTTATCGACGCCACAGATAAGGTCCTGGGACGGATGGCTACCGAGGTTGCCCGCCTGCTAATGGGCAAGAACAAGCCGATGTTCAGCCGCCACCTGGATACCGGCGATTATGTCGTTATCGTCAACGCCAAAAAGGTTCGTGTTAGCGGCAACAAGGCGAAGCAGAAGCTCTACTATCGGCACTCCGGGTATCCCGGCGGCTTCAAGAGCATCACCCTGGAGGAGATGCTCAAGACCAAGCCATCATGGGTAATCGAGCATGCCGTTAAGGGTATGTTGCCCAAGAACCGTCTGGGGAACAGCATGATGAAAAAGCTCAAGGTCTATGCCGGGGACTCTCATCCCCACCTGGCTCAGACGGGGGCTGGTAAATAATCAGTTGCAGTTTGCGAGGGTAATTTGAAAAAGAAAACCTATTCTCACGGGACAGGAAAACGCAAGGAAGCGGTTGCCCAGGTAAGGCTGATGCCAGGCAGCGGCACTATCATGATAAATGGCATGCCTTACGATGAGCGGTTCACCCGCATTGCGCACCTCCAGACTATAATGAAACCGCTGGTGGTGACCGAGACCGCAGGCAAATACGATGTCCTGGTCAAGGTAGCCGGCGGCGGCATAGCCGGGCAATGCGGCGCCATTGCTCACGGTATCGCCCGCGCCCTGCTACAGGAAGACGAGAGGTTCAAGCTGCTACTGCGCCAGGACGGGCTGCTGACCCGCGACTCGCGGGCTAAAGAGAGGAAGAAGCCCGGCCTCAAGCGCGCCCGCAAAGCACCACAATACACCAAGCGGTAAGAAGCTCCAGGGAATTCGACAGTTCCAGATTCTGCTTTGCCAGCCCCCGACTATGGCTAGACCCCGGCTATCTCCCGGCCCAGTTCGAGCAGTCTTTCGGCGCGGGACTGGCTATTGCTTTCGCTATAGATGCGGAGCAGTGGCTCGGTGCCGGAAAAGCGGATGAGAAGCCAGGAGGAATCGGCCAGGGTAAAGCGGAAACCGTCGATGGTGTCTTTGTTAGCCACCTTAACCCCGCCAAGCGTCTCCGGAGAGCTATCCCGGACGCGGCTGATTATTTTCTCTCTCTGCTCCTCGGCAAACTCTATATCCAGACGGCTGTAGTAGTGAGGACCTACCCTGCTGTAGAGGTAGTCCAGCAACTGCGATGGCGTCTTGCCCGTCCTGGCCATCAGATCAAGGAAATAGAGTCCGCTGAGTATAGCATCGCGCTCGGGCACATGCCCGCGGAAGCCATAGCCACCGCTCTCCTCCCCACCAACGAGGGCGTTCCGGGCGAGCATTATCGGGGCGACGTACTTAAAGCCCACCGGTGTTTCATAGACAGGCACATTGAATATCTCGCCCAGACGGTAGAGCATGCTGGTGGTGGTTATCGTCTTAACAATGGCGCCCCGCTCACCACGCACTTCCAGAAGATATAGCGCCAGCAGGGCAAAGACCTGGAGCTGGGTCAGGAAGTTGCCCTTTTCATCTATAATGCCGATACGGTCGGCATCGCCGTCGGTGGCGATACCGATGTCAGCCTTTTCCCGCCTGACCCTGTCTGATAACTTAGCTAGATTGACGGCAATCGGCTCCGGCTGTTTTATGCCGGGGAAGACAGGGTTGCGTTCGTCGTTTATCTCCAGGAGCTTTGTGGCACCTCCATCCAGAAGCATCTTAAAGTAGCCAGCGCCGGCACCGTACATAGAGTCAACCACTATCTTGAGCCCGGCTTTTCTTAATCCGTCAAGGTCTATGAGGCTCTTTATCTGCTCTACATAGCTTGGCGCCAGATCAGTGTATTCTATCAGCCCTTGTTTTTGAGCTTCAGCCAGCGGTATTCGGCTTATCTTGCCCGTAGTGGTAATAGTGGCGATGCTCTTCTCCAGCTCGGCGATGACCTCCGTCGGGGCGCTGGTGCCGTTTGCCGACTTGTACTTGAAGCCGTTCCATTGCGGCGGGTTATGGCTGGCGGTGATAACGATAGCCCCGCCGGCTTGCTTTGCCAGGACGCCATAGCTGACCATCGGCGTCGGGGCGGCTCTGGGGCACAGGTATACCTTTATCCCGTTGCCGCAGATTACCTCGGCGGCGGCCCGGGCAAAGTCTTCGGAGGCAAAGCGGGTATCGTAGCCGATGACCAGCCCCCTTTGTGCCAGCCCGCTGTCTTTAAGATATACGGCGACCGCCTGGGCGCAGAGGCGAACGTTGTCAAAGGTGAAGTCCTCGGCGATGATTGCTCGCCAGCCGTCGGTGCCAAACTTTATAGGATTTATCTACCTCACCCCCTTATCTTATTCCTTAAAGGGCGGCGGGTGGGAAAAGATAGAAGTGTGTCTTATTCTTATCAACCCCATCCCCTTTATCCCCTTCCCCTTGCCAAGGGGAAGGGGAAGCTTTTTAATGAGGGGCTTCGCCCCTCAAACTCCCCGCTTTTTAAAGTTCCTCTAGTCGTTTGTTGATTAGTTCTTGAGCTGAAATTACATTTTGCCAAACTTTACTTAGTGGTCCTATAGCTTTATCCCGTTCATCTCTTTTAGATACCTTATGCCGTAGGGTGTGATAAGAGGTAATATAACTTTTCTGAATATTAAGCACATTGTTAAAAAGTTCTGTATCGTATTGTATAAGCAAAGTTTGAAATAGATTTCCCTTTGATAAATAGGTATTCCAATCATTTATAGCTTCTTCTAGTTCTATATTTGCCTTTTCCATCCCATCGCTATCTATGTTATATAGTTTTTCTGCGGCGTTAGCAACTCTATTTTGCATAGTTGCCATTATAGCTAACTCATCCCTTAATTTAAGTAACGGTTCGCTTCTAATCTTACGTTGCCATTGACGAGAATCTAATTCCTTTTGTTGTCCTAGTTGCTTAACAAGTCCTAAAAAAGTGAAAAAACCGCCTACAATTACTCCTGCTAGAGCGAATAATCCATATAGCCACCCATCCATAAGCTATCTCCTGTTAGCACTATTCAGAAAAAGTGATTAAAGCCCAACCTCTTTTCTTAAAATATCGGCCATGTCAGTCTTTTCCCAGGGTAAATCAATATCGGTTCTGCCGAAGTGCCCGTAGGCGGCGGTCTGCCGGTATATCGGGCGGCGGAGGTCAAGCGTCTTGATGATAGCCGCCGGCCTGAGGTCAAAGTGCTTTTTAATCAGATCTTTGATAGTCTGGGTATCTATCTTACCGGTGCCGAAGGTCTCCACGGAAACGGACAGCGGATGGGCGACGCCGATAACATAGGCAATCTGTATTTCCAGCCGCTCGGCTATGCCGGCGGCGACCAGGTTCTTGGCGATGTAGCGCGCCATATAGGTCGCCGAGCGGTCGACCTTGGTCGGGTCTTTACCGGAGAAGGCGCCGCCGCCGTGACGGGCGACGCCGCCATAGGTATCGACCAGGATCTTGCGACCGGTGAAGCCGGTATCGGATATCGGGCCGCCGATGACAAACCGTCCGGTGGCATTGACGTAGTATCTAGTCTTATCGTCTATCAACTCCGGGGGAACGATTTCCTTGATTACGCGCTTTATAATATCCTGTTCAATCTGGTCGTGGTTGACATTATCGTCGTGCTGGGCGCCAATCACCACGCTATCCACCCTTCTTGGTTTTCCGTTGCGATATTCCACCGTCACCTGCGATTTACCGTCGGGGCGGAGGTAGGGCAGAGTATTATCTTTTCTTACCTGAGCCAGCCGGCGGCACAGTTTATGCGCCAGGGAGATGGGCAGGGGCATCAGCTCCGGTGTCTCGTTGCAGGCGAAGCCGACCATCATCCCCTGGTCGCCGGCGCCGACCCTGTCCAGGTCGTCGGTAGTCCGGCTTGTTTTGGCTTCCGCCGACTTGCTTACTCCCATATCGATATCGCTGGACTGCTCGGTAATGGAGACCATCACCCCGCACGACTGACAATCGAAGCCGTACTCGGGCCTGGTATAGCCTATATCACGCACCGTATCCCGTACGATGCGGGGGATTTCGACATAGCACTTGGTGCTAATCTCCCCCAGGACTATTACCAGTCCGGTGGTGGTGGCTACCTCGCAGGCTACCCTGCCGCAGGGGTCTTGCTTGAGAATGGCATCCAGGATGGCATCCGATATCTGGTCGCACATCTTGTCCGGGTGGCCCTCGGTAACCGATTCCGAGGTAATCAAATAATTGGGGGAGCTTTCAAAACTGCTACTCATTAACTCTCCTTTCTATGTTCCCTCTTCCCAGCTGGCCAGGTATTTCTCCTGCTCTGGTGTCAGTTTATCTATCTTGACGCCCATAGACTCCAGTTTCAGACGGGCTACCTGTTTATCAACCTCATCTGGCACACCATAGACTTTGGCTTCCAGCTTGCCCCGGCTCTTTACCATATACTCAAGGCACAGGGCTTGATTGGCAAAGCTCATATCCATAACGCTTGCCGGGTGGCCTTCGGCAGCCGCCAGGTTGATTAGCCTGCCCTCACCCAGGAGATAAATGTGGCGCCCGTCTTTTAGGGTGTATTCATCAACGAAGGGGCGTATTCGCCGCTTGCTTTTAGCCAGCTCTTCCAGAGCCGGGATGTCTATTTCTACATTGAAATGCCCGCTGTTGGCAAGGATAGCCCCGTCCTTCATCGCTTCTATATGCTTTTTACCGATAACATGCTTGTTACCGGTAACGGTTATAAATATGTCGCCAATCCGAGCCGCTTCAGCCACTGGCATCACCTGGAACCCATCCATAACCGCCTCCAGCGCCCGTAGAGGCTCTACTTCAACGACAATGACCTGTGAGCCCATGCCCTTGGCTCTCATGGCCACGCCACGTCCACACCAGCCGTAGCCGCCAACGACCACCTTCCTGCCCGCCCACAGGATATTGGTCGCCCTGGTTATGCCATCGATGGTGCTCTGCCCGGTGCCGTAGCGGTTGTCGAACAGGTGCTTGGTCTGGGCATCGTTGACGGCGATCAAGGGGTATTTGAGCTTGCCGTCCCTTTCCAGACTGCGCAACCTGATAACGCCGGTAGTGGTCTCTTCGGTGCCGCCGATAACATTTTTAATCAAGTCGCCTCGCCTGGTGTGAAGGGTGGTCACCAGGTCGGCGCCGTCGTCCACGGTAAGCTGTGGCTTGTGGTCCAGGGCAGCGCTTATGTGCCTGTAATATGTTACCTCGTCCTCCCCCCTGATGGCGTGGGTCGGGATGCCGTATTCCACCAGAGCGGCGGCGGCATCGTCCTGCGTGGAGAGCGGGTTGGAAGCGCACAGGACGACATCAGCCCCGCCTGCCTTAAGTGCGAGAGCCAGGTTGGCTGTTTCCGTGGTGACATGGAGGCAGGCTGAGATTCGGATGCCCCCAAATGGCTTTTCGGCAGCAAGCCGCTGGCTGATCAGCTTCAGCACCGGCATCTCCCGACCAGCCCACTCAATACGCTTCCGGCCGTCCTCGGCTAATGACGTGTCTTTAACATCATAACTATCAATCATCGCCTGCTCCCCCGTTAACTGTATTTAAAACCTGCCGCACTATCCTGTTAACCGGCTGTGAATCATCTATTATAGCACGGCTTCGGGGTGGCACTTCCGCCACCGGCTCGAATTTCTCTTTTTGAACCTGATATATTTCCCAGCGTCCGTCCGACACCGAGCCCTGTTCCATGCTATTTCTTTTCTATACCAATAATATACCAATCTTCGGGTGGATCATGCTGGGTATCGACTATCAGGTGGATAATATTAAGGTTTGGATACAAGCCCTTCAGGTCATTCAGGTCTACTGGTTCGAACCTCTTTTTATTGTTGAGATAGGCTTGTTCAGTCAGTGCGTTTGATTCGTAGCTCTCTTTAGTCCGCTTTAGTATCCGCCTGATGGAAACTTTCTGTGGACAGTCCGTCTGCAGGATAACGAATGTCTTATTATGTCTAGCTGCTATTTCCGCAGCACGCCTCCTTAATGACTGTGTGATGAAGGTGGCATCAAGTATCACACCATCGCCCTTGTGTAGAATCTCATCCGCCTGCCTGAACATCTCGTCATAGACCATTGTCCGTTTCCCCATATTTGACGCCACCTTTTCGTCAAATATATCCTCGTTTTTCAGCACCTCTAGTCTAATCAGGTCGCTTCGAAGGAGCGGATAGCCCTTAATCTTAGATACTTCCTCGGTTGTCTCCGTTTTCCAGGTACCGGGAAGACCACAGGCGATAAGCAAAAAACCAGAGCCTAACTGTGTTTCTATGAATTTGACAAACGGTTCTTTCATATTTATCACCCCCCCAATCGTTTTGCATGTTTGCGAAGCGAACTACAAACACGCTGTTAGACGACGTTCACATTTCCCAAAATACATTACTTCCTACAGAGAATAGGCCAACCATTTTTTGCTCGCCATCCCTGCTCAACTGCTAATCTCAAGAGCTTATCTCCATTTGGAAGAACTTTACAGCTTGATACAACCACATAGCAAAAAATCCACTTATAGCTACGCAAAATCTCATAATTTGATAACCCCAGACAATATGTCCTCGGATGGCCACGTTCATGTTCTCTTGCTCTTGCTTTTAGACTCTTTGCCTCCCCGTTATATACCACGTAATCCTCATCGTCGGATTGCATGATAGCAATACCAGAGTCTTGCAATATTGAGGTATTATTAATAGTTTCAGGAATATTAATATGGGCTTTATATTTTGGTTTTGGTGGTTCGACAGATTTTAGCACAGCAACTGGTGTATTTGTCTTAATCACATACCAGCCAGCTTTTGAAGGAATACTTCCTCTCCATGATTTGTCCTCAAAATTTATCTGCAAACATTTAAACTCCTGATCAATTTCATCGATGATACTTTTCATTACTTTATTCACGACTATCCTCCGTTATTTATCATATATAAGATTCGGCAAGCTCGAAATACCTCCTGGCGATAGCTAAAGTCCTTTCCTTCTCCTCATCTGAAATATAGGGGTCGTCCAGCTTAAAGCAAGCCACCTTGCCCCGCACGTAGGCGCGGTAGCACTTGTAGAAGTTGAGCAGCTCTTTCAGCCCCCTGTCCCGGCTGAAAGCTATATAGCCATCAACGAAGCTGTGGCTGAGGTCGGCTCGCCCGTGGTGGTCTAAGTCCATAGTCAGAAAGGCAACCTCCGAGGCGACGTCGCCGTATCTAAAGCGGTCGTTGAACTCTATGCAATCATAGATGCAGATGCCGTTCTTAAAGCAGATATGGGCTGTGTGCAGGTCACCATGGCAGTCCCTTATATAGCCTTCCTCTATTCTTTTCTGGAACAGGGCAGTACTATCCTCGATGAAACTGCGGGTATAGTCTCTGATTCGCTGATACTGATGGCGTGAGATAGCCCTGCCGAAGTATTTCTCCGTCTGGCCGAAGTTCTCCTCGGTGTTGTGGGCAATGGTCTCCAGGCCGCCGAATGTACTTATACTCCCGCTAGTCTCTGCTTGCTTATGGAACGTAACTAATCTTTCCGCCAGACGGGCTATCATCTCCGGCGACACTCGATTCTCGGCCAGCAGGACGTCCATCATAAGCTCCTGTGGCAGGCGGCACATCTTAACGGCGTATTCCACAACCTCACCCTTGCCGTTGATGGCATAACAACCCTGATGCCGGTTTACCGTCACTACCCCCAGATAGACATCGGGGCACAGCCTGCGGTTTAGCTCTATCTCCTTCTGGCAGTAGAAATGACGCTTCTCCAGGGTGCTATAGTCAAGGTAGCCCAGGTTGACCGGCTTTTTTATCTTGTAGACATAGTCATCGGCCAGGAGGACGAAGGACATCTGGGTCTGCACCAGCTCGACGGTATCTGTCGAGTCGGGAAAAACCCCCGGCTCCAGCAACGCCTGAATCATTGCGGGCAGTTCAGCCATCGGCCTCGCCTCCCTCCAGCCCCTTCAGCCATTGCCTCAGCCCTGCCATCACCTGCTGGTTGTTGGCTCCGGTAACAGGGGCTAGAAAAACCTCAGGCCGGCGCTTGATGGCGTCCGCCCACTTATTCGAGTTAAACATAATGGTTCCCAGAAGCCATTTACCACTATTGATTACTTCAAGTACGGTCTTCCTGAAGCTGTCGGAGAACAGCTCCATCCTGCCTATTTCATCGACCACCACCAGCTGACACTGCCGTATTGCCTTTTGCAAAGCCACGACCCCGACCCTGTCCAGAGCATCAACATCGACCCCGTATTTACCCACCTGGTAACGACTTTGAATCTTGACATGCGCCAGTATAGCTTCTTCGCCCTCCAGGGTAACCAGCCTGAAGCCCTTTCTTATCCCCTGGCTCCGTATTTCCTCGGTATAGAAGCCGCCGGCTTTACCTGTCATCCCGGCTATTGCCTGCTTGATAAGTTTGGTCTTGCCGGTACCCGGTATTCCGGTCAGGAGATATACCTGTTTCATTATCTTTCTAGTGCCTATCTCTTACCGGCCGGCGCGCTCTCAGCCTTCCTCTTAGACTCAAGCTTCTTCCTCTTCAGCCGATGCTTGAGCAGGGCTATCCTTCTCTTCTTGTTCATCAATTACCAGTTTAACCTAAAATGATTGCTTTGACCAGATGATTATCGACCGCGAGAAACGTACTCGGCAAAACTGGTGAATGAGCGGTCGAAGGTCTTTTCTATATCATCGGGGAAGATGCAGGCGGGCAGTTCGTTAAACTTGAGGTGATAGGTGATGCACTCACAGCACTTGCCCTTCCTAGGGCACGGTTCGTATGTGCAGTTACACCTGGCTTTATTGGCTTCAATATTGCATTCCACTTAACGCTGTCTCCTTTACCGATGGCGTTTTCTCATCTCCTGCGATAGCCTGACCAGTACTTCCAGGGCCTGGGCGGACGCCTCCTCAGTGAGAGGCGCCAGACCGCAGCTCGGGGTGAGCAGGCTCTGCTCGAATAGCTGTTTGAAAGGTATTCCCTTTCTGGTGAACGGTGCCATCGCTTCCTCCAGGCGGTCCTTGAGGCTGGAGACCGTCTCGTCTTTAAGATTATCTTCAGTATTGGGCACGATTCCCCAGGCGATAGCCCCATTTCTATCCAGGAGTTTTTTCACCTCGGCAGGGTAGAGAGCGAAACTCTGGGCATAGTTATAGGCGTCAAAGCTAACGATGTTGGTGCTGGTGCCTAAAATGAGCGACCAGTCGGTGTTGCCACAGCAGTGGATGCCTTTGAGCCCGCCGATGCCGCCCAGCACCTCCTCCAATAAGACGATAACCTTCTCCCGGGGCAGGGAGAAAAAGGCGGAGCCATAGGAAGACATGGCTGGCTCGTCGATAAAGATAATGGTATTTTTGGAGATTTTAGCCAGCGCCTTCTCCTGCCAGCCTGCCTTGAGCCGGAGCAGTTTAGCGGCGGCGTCGGACAGCATATCGTCGTAGAGGATGGCCCGCCGGCTGTCGTCGGTAACGGTCAGCCCGAAGCTAATCGGCCCAGTTACCTGCCCCTTGACTGCCCTGGGCATAAGGTCTTTCATAGAAAGGAAGGTATGCAGCCCGGCGGCGTAGTCGGCAGTGACAGGATACTTGTCGACGTTGTTGTCCAGATAGGCGGTGTAAAGCTCCTCCAGCGGCTCGTCCCAGTCCTGCGAGCGGTCGGTGTAGATGCTGTTCTCCGTGACCACTATGCCAGGGAAGCCCTGGCTGAACTGGGCACACATACTCTCCTTAAAGGAGCGTCTGGGTAGCTGTGGCCAGGCGGGTATGTCCTTGAGATACTCGGTAACCAGCGAGCACGCCTTTATCGGGTCGGTGTGAGGCATACTGCCTATTATCGTCGGCAGGCAGTTGAATCTTAAATCGGGCATAAGCAAAATCCTAGCTGATGTACTTCCCTATAAGCAGTTCGAGCTTCTTCTTCTGTTCCGCTGGCATGGTATCAGGGGCGGTAACTATGGCTCCCTGCAGTGCTTTAGCGCATTCACAATCCCGACTGCCCCCTATCCTGGGCACCAACAGCCTGATAATCTGCTTGCACAGCTCCTCCTGGCGGCGCATCGTCTCCAGGATTATCTCCACCCCCACCGCCTCCTCCGTCTCGTGCCAGACGTCGTAGTCGGTGGCGCAGGCGATTATAGCGTAGCAGATTTCGGCTTCACGTGCCAGCTTGGCTTCGGGCAGTGCCGTCATACCGATGACGTCCGCCCCCCACGAGCGGTGCAGGCGGGATTCCGCCCTGGTAGAGAAGGCGGGACCCTCCATTACCACATAGGTGCCGGTAGAATGGGCGTTAGCCCCCGCCTTAACCGCCATATCGTAAAGTAGCTGCCTCAGCGACGGGCAGAACGGTTCGGCGAAGGAGATGTGGGCGACGATGCCCTCGCCGAAGAAGGTATTTATCCTATTCCTGGTACGGTCTATAAGCTGGTCGGGGATAACCATATCTCCCCGCTTAATCCCTTCCCTGAGGCTGCCAACGGAGTTTATGGCGATGATATGCTCCACCCCCAGCGATTTCAGGGCGTAGATGTTTGCCCTTGACGGCACCTCGGTGGGCATTATGCGGTGCCCCCGCCCGTGCCTCGGCAGGAAGGCAACCCCCACCCCCGAAAGCTTACCGACGATTATGGTGTCGCTCGGCTTGCCGAATGGAGTGTTTATGTCAACTTCCTCCACATCCGTCAGCCCCTCCACGTCATACAGCCCCGTGCCGCCGATAACTCCTATCTTAGCCTGTGGCATTAAGTTCCCTCCTGAATTACTAATTAACTTTTCAATGTTCCCTTTAACTCAGCTAAATGATTTTTTATATCACTAGATAACTCTTGCCATTCCTTATATAGATTGCCAATGTATTTCTCTGCCTCTTTATCTCTCTTCTCTTCCGCTTTCTTCCTTTTTTCTAGTCTATATTTACGGTCTTCATCATCTTCAAAACTCGGAATAAATTCTTCTGGTAAAGCCGGAATGCTTCCAGCCATATTAACTATTCCGCTCCGTAGTTCTTTGAACTTAATATAGATTTTTTCGTTTGATTTTAAACGCAACTGAATTCCTAATTTATAGAATTTTTCCAATTCGCTCTCTGAATTTATTCCCTTTTTTCTAATCAATTTATCAAAGCTATGTAAGGTATCTTCATAAATACTTTCGAGTTCAGAAATATATTTATCAGTATGCACCCTTCTATACTCACGTTGTTCTCTCTGCCTAGCAATCCTATCGTTGAAAAATGAGTTTAGTATCATCGCGAGACCAGTGATTATACTACCGATAACAATGCCTAAAATATATTCCATTCACCTCACCCCCTGTATCCCCCTCTCCTCACAGGAGAGGGGGAGGTGTTGTGGAGAGGGGCTTCGCCCCTCTCACTGCTCTCCCTTTGTTCTCTTGCCCCCCTTACGAAATCCCTCTCAATCTCCCTTTACGAAAGGGAGAGGTTTCTTACTCCCCCTTTGTAAAAGGGGGTTGGGGGGATTTTCAAATTACTCCCAACATTCCCCTTCCTTTAATAAAGGAAGGGGCTAGGGGATGGATTTTAAACTATCCTCGTAAGGCTCCCTTATTATACCCTTTTCGGTGATGATGGCGGTTATATACCGGTGTGGGGTAACGTCAAAGGCGGGATTGATGACATTGACGCCCTCGGGGGCGATGCGCACCCCGCCGATGTGGGTAACCTCTTCCGGGTCTCTCTCCTCGATGGGTATCTCATCGCCGGTGGCAATATCGGGGTCTATGGTGGTGGTGGGGGCAGCGATGTAAAATGGTATGTTGTGCTCCTTTGCCAGCACCGCCAGCGAATAGGTGCCGATTTTATTGGCGGTATCGCCGTTAGCGGCGATACAGTCGGCGCCGACGATAACACAGTCCACCTCCCCCCGCTTCATAACATAGCCAGCCATAGAGTCGGTTATCAGGGTGAAGGGCACGCCTGCCTGCTTAAGCTCCCAGGCGGTCAGCCGGGCTCCCTGGCAGCGGGGGCGCGTTTCGGTGGCGAAGACCCTCAGCTGCTTGCCCTGACGGTGGGCGTAGATTATCACCCCCAGGGCAGTGCCGTAGCCGGCGGTAGCTAAAGGTCCGGTGTTGCAGTGGGTCAGCATGCCGCAGCCATCCTTAATTAAATCGGCGCCGAGGCGGCTTATCCTTTCGGTAGCCGCTTCTTCCTCGGCATGGATTTTGACCGCTTCGTCCGCCAGTGATTTTTTGATGCCAGCGGCATCCTCACCGGCTTCGGCGACGCGCTTCATACGCTCGGCGACGGCAAAAAGGTTTCTGGCGGTGGGGCGGGTGGCTGAGATGGCCTGGATAACATCGGACAACTCTTTTAGAAACCGGTTTTTATCTTTAGCTTTTATCTCAATGGCACCGAGGGCGATGCCGTAGGCGGCGGTGACGCCGATAGCCGGTGCCCCCCTGACGAGCATATCCTTTATCGCCCGGGCGACAGCCTTATAGCTGGCAAGCTCCAGATAGGATTCCTCACCGGGCAGTCTTGTCTGGTCAATGATTCTCAGCTTATCGCCAAGCCACTCAATAGCTTTCATGAGACTCTAGCTACGCATAGTTCTGGCAAACAGCACCGTGCCGATGATAAAGATACCGGCTGCCCAGCCGACCAGGAAGAAGAAGTCGCCGCTTATCGCCTCCATGCCGGCGCCGCGGGTGATGACCGCCCGCGAGGCATCGACAGCGTGAGAAAAGGGGAAGATATCGGCAAAAACCCGCATGTACGACGGCATGAAATCGGAGGAGAACCAGACCCCGGAGACAATAGCCAGCGGCATAGAGAACAGCCAGCTCAGCGACTCCCCCTGGTTCTCCGACTTGGACAGCGATGCAACCACCATACCGATGCCGATACTGCATATAGCGGCCAGTAGAAAAACGGCAAACGCCAGCCAGATACTGCCGATTATATCCATGCCAAACAGCCAGCCCAGCAGGATGAAAATTACTATCTGGGCGATGGCAATGAGCACCATACTCAGCGAATAGCTGGCGATGAACTCCCAGGGCCTGGTGGGGGTGGTGAGCATGCGGTGCAGGAACCGGCTCTCCTTGTCCCGCAGCATGATTCTCCCTGAGGTAGGTATCATTATTAGAAGGCCAAAGATTATTATCCCCGGTGCGATGAAGTCAATATTGGTTATCTCGGTCTCAATGTTGATGGGATTGGCGTTTATGGTTATCGGTATATTAATACCGGCGAAGTTGCGGGTGACGGCATTGATTGTCGAGACAATCTGCTCCGATACCAGCAGGTCGCTCTCGTCATAGGTGATGTTGAGCTCTATATTGCCGTCTGCGCCCTGCCATATCTGCGATACCTGCTGGCCAAAACCCTCGGGGAGAACGATATAAGCCCTCAGGTCGCCCTGTCGCAGAGCTTCTAAAGCGGCGCCGGAGTCATCTATAACTTCTATATCGAAGGTGGGCACCGCCGGCAGGGCTTCGCTGACGAAGCTCTGCGACACCTGAGAATTGTCGTCATCGATAACACCGATGGTATAGCTGGGGACAGTATCCCCACCGAATGCGGCGCCGAAAAGAAGCATAAACATAAGCGGGAAAGCCAGCAGAAAGCCCAGCGCCAGCACGTCGCGGTAGGTCTCCTTCAGACTGCGGATAAACAGCTGCCAGAATCTCATTCCCGCAGCTCCTTGCCCGTTATATTGAGGAAAACGTCCTCCAGCGTCGGCTCCTTGATGTAGGCCGAACGGATGGTGACACTGGCGACATGCAGCCGGTCGACAATCTCCCTGAAATCAATCTTCTTGTCACTGATGGTCATAGTGCCGTTGCTTATTTCCACCCTGGCGTATTTATTGCGCATCTCTATTATCATCTTCTGGGTCAGGTTCCAGGCATGGACGACCATGGTATGGGTATCTATCATATCCGTTTTCAGGTCGATACTGGTGCCCAGGGCGACTATTTTACCCTCGTCGATTATGCCGATGCGGTCGGCGAGAAAGTCCGCCTCTTCCATATAGTGGGTAGTCAGCAGGATGGTCTTTTCGCCTTTAAGACGGCCTATGTAGCTCCAGACAGCCCGTCTCGCCTGTGGGTCGAGCCCCAGGGTGGGCTCGTCGAGAAAGATAATCTGTGGGTTATGAATCAATGCCATGGCTATGCTCAACCGGCGCTTCATACCGCCGGAGAACTTGCGCACCTGGTCTTTAGCCCGGTCGGCCAGTCCCATCGTCTCCAGCATGAGCTGAGACCAGGCTTTCAGCTTTTTCGGCTCGACCTTGTAAAGATGTCCGACAAGATTCAGGTTTTCCCGCGAGTTGAGGTGCTCGGAAAGGGTCGTCTCCTGCGGGGAGACGCCGATGACCTCCTTGACCTTGTAGGGCTCCTTGTTGATATCGTAGCCCATAATCCGGGCGGTGCCGCTGGTGGGCTTGAGCAAACAGCAGAGCATGCTGATGGTGGTCGTCTTGCCGGCTCCGTTGGGCCCCAGGAAGGCGAATAGCTCGCCCTTCTTTATATCCAGGTTGACGCTGTCCACGGCAGCCAGGTTGCCAAACAGCTTGCTAAGGTCGAAGGTCTGGATGGCAAGGGTATCGTCCGGCTCTCTGTTCAGCCCGGAATCTTCGGCGGTCATTTCATCCCTTTATAATAGAGCTGGGTGCATTATAGCATACTTTAGCGTAGGCAACGATGCAATATTACAGTAACGTTCTAATATGACTCAAACAACCTATCCCCTAACCCCTTCCCTTGTTAGGGAAGGGGGATTTCGTGGTTCTAAATCCATCCCCCTGACCCCCTTCCTTTATTAAAGGAAGGGGGAATACATGAAGGGAGGCTTGGAGGGACTGCGTCCCTCCAATATAATCTTCCCCCTCTCCTTACAAGGAGAGGGGGATTAAGGGGGTAAGGTTGTTATAAATAGCAATCTCTCTTTTTATTATCTATACCCGCCCGCCACTCTTTAAGGAAGACGGCTAAAGAGGTGAGGTGGTGCTCAACCAAGAGAGAACGAAACCAATAATATAATTTCCTTGACACGGCTGGCGAAACTAATATAGACTGCCTTACCCCATTGTATTCATTTAGAGGAAGGTTTAATGGCGGTTGATTCACAGACGGTAGGTGAGCTTGAGAGCCGCATTGGCGTTGAGGGTCCCTCACTGGTATACGATATCGAGAAGGGGATGATCCAGCGTTTCGCCCGGGCGGTGGGCGACCCCAATCCCCTGTGGCAGGACGAAGACTACGCCGGCAGGAGCGGCTATGGTGGTATTATCGCCCCGCCCAACTTCATCCTGACCCTGGGCTTCGACCGGGTTCTGGAAGCTTTTATCTCGGATGCTTCACTTACTGTGCTTCACGGCAGCACCGAGCTCAAGTGCCACCAGCCGGTGCGGCCGGGAGATGTTATCACCGTAACCGCTAAAATCGTAAATGTCCGTGAGCGGCAGGGAAAAGCGGGCACAACGGTATTCGTCACCTTTGAAATGGTATATAAGAACCAGAGGCAAGAAGTTGTAGCCAATTGCCGCCAGATGGCTATCATCTATTAGACTGTGGAAGCAGATATGAACAGGCAGTTATTCTATGAAGACATCGCCGGGGGTGAAGATATCACGCCCCTGGTGAAACAGCCGACCACCACCCAGCTGGTGATGTGGGCTGGTGCCTCCGGTGACTATAACCCCATCCACTACGACAAGGACTATGCTCTGAAGCAGGGGCTGACCGGGGTTATCGTCCACGGACAACTGGCAGGCTGTTTCCTAGGGCAGATGCTTACCGACTGGATGGGCGATAAAGGCTATCTGAAAAAGCTGTCCCTATCCTACAAGGGCATGAACTTCCCCGGCGAGCCTCTTACCTGCAAGGGAACGGTTATTAAAAAGTATACCGAGGACAACCAGCACCTGATAGCCCTGAAAATATGGATGGAGAAGCCCGGGGGAGAAAAGACTCTGACCGGCACTGCTATTGTTGCTCTGCCGGCTAAGGGCTGATGCTACGATTTATCATAAAGCCCTGCCAGCCGGGCAGACTCTTAAACACTCGGCGCACATCCCGGAGGCGGTATAGTAGCCGGAGCAGGCATACTTGTCTACATGGTAGTCCTCTCCGTTCTGAGGTCTGGCAAGAGCCTTGGCCGGACATACCTTGATGCAGGCACCGCCGCACCTTATACAGGGGCTTTCCATAGTGAGCGGCGCCGAGCCGGCAAACGGAGCATCGGTAAGGACAGAGGCGAGCCTTACCCGGGCGCCATAGTCAGGGGTAAGGAGCAGGCTGTTCCAGCCAAAGATGCCTATACCCGCCGCCTCAGCTATGTGTTTATAGGACAGGGGTCCTTCCAGAAACCTGGCGTCGTAGGGGGCGCCCCCGGCAGGCAGCAGTAATCCCTTGTAGCCTTTAGCGTGCAGCTCCTTCACCAGTTTATAGCCCTCCCAATCGAGAAGGCCGTCTACGACATTGCTATTAGCCAGATAGAGGTCGCGGAGAGCCAAATCTCCGACAAGGGCTTTGGAAGTCGCCTGGTTGACCGTCTCAAGGAACACTTCCATTGCCGGCACCACTATTGATTTTGCCCCCGGCAGCAGTCTCTGGGCATCGTTCCAGAGCGGGGTAACCTTCCAGTCGCCAAGATTAACCACCCCGACCTTGTCTGCTTTCACGCCCTTTAGAATATTATCCAGATCGGCAGTATTCTTCTTTGCCATAGCCCGTTTCCCCTTGCCTGTTTTTATCCCTTTTTTGCTGCCACTGGTGGCGATACAGCTCCATAAGCACAAAACGGTGCCCGTTGTTGATAAGCCGTCCGCACACGGTGAAGCCGCACTTGCTGAAGCACCTCTGCGCCCGCCGGTTGGAATCCAGCGTCTTCAAGAAGATTCGCTCAAGCTTCGTCTCCTGAAAGACATAGTCCGCCAGGGCAATTACCACATCGGCGCCGTAGCCCATACCCCAGTAGCCGCGGTTGCCGATCATAACGCCAATCTCGGCTTCGCCCTTTTCGTCATTGATGCCATAATAAGCACAGTTGCCGATGTGCTCCCCATCCAGGGTCTCAATGGCAAACTGATGCCTGTTTTGCCCATTGTGACCTAACTCACCGGCGTAGTCAAGCAGATATTGGGTAAATTTCATAGTCAGTGGTGAGGAGGCATCAAGCTCGGTAAGCCCCGGGTCTATCTGCCAGGCATAGTCCCTGGCGGCGTCGCCCAGCCTTTTGGGGCAAAGCCTGACCTTGCCGCCGTTAATCATCCCTGTCTCCGAAACTTAATCCACGAGGCAGAAGCCGGCTCTGTCATCGTCTCCAGCTCGTACAGGGCTTGCTCGGCCAGCATGGCGAACCGGCCCAGAGCAATGGCGGCCGCCTCCCTGACCCTGACCGAGCTATCCTGCTCCATCAGGTTAATCAGGGGCTCGATAAAGGACGCTTCCTCATTCTCCCAGAGACCCTCGATAGCCTTACGACGCACCTCCTCGTTTGGGTCTTTCAGGCAACGCTTGAAGATGGCATCGAAGCTGAGATCTATATTGTCTTCCGCCAGCTCGACCAGCCGGTATATAATCTGCTGCCGCCGATTTGGTTCTATCCTCTCCCAGACTTGGTTAAAAAGCCTCAGTTCTCCCGGGTTCAGGTCGGACAGTTCGGCCAAGCCGGAGTCCACAATGGGCTTATCGCTATCAGCCAGATCAGCGATAATATCTTTAACGGAAGCTGGCTTGGCGGCTATTATCCGGTTACTCTGTTTCTTCATCTTCGCCATATTCCCAGATAGGCTCGGTAAAGTAATCTATATACTCTTCCATAGCCTCGGCGGCTACCTGCTTCATCTGCTTCTTTGCCTCGTCGGCATACTGCGCCAGCTCATCGGTATTAATCTCGATAGCCAGCATCTCTTTCAGGACATTGATTATAGCCAGCGCCGCCATCGGGTTCTGTATCCGGTGGGTGTATGTCGGGACTTCACCCAGCAGGCAGACGCCGTCTATCTCCCTTTCTTTGGCTACTCCCAGAAGCAGTCCGTTGAGCCCGGAGATCTGGAGGTTGCCCCCCTGTACCAGGTTATGCCCGGCCAGCTCCTGAGCCAGAGCCTGGTTGGTGCCCACCCCCCAAACCCTGGGCTGCTCGGTGTGGTGGATACGGGTCAGAGCGGCGGCACAGGTAAACACCCGGTTGACGTGGAACTTCAGCCCGACATCGAGGACGCAGTTCGCCAGCTCATAGCCCTTGGTGGCTGGCTGGGCTTCACTGAGAAAGAGGATTATATCGCTCTTGCCAGCCTTATTCTTCCAGTAGTAGAACCGGTTCTGCGGGAACTGCGGCGCCTCTATCATATTATCCTTGACCAGCACACCGATAGGGTCGAAGAAGTGAGGCGCCCTGACCTCGGCCAGGTCCTTAAATTTCAACTTCCTATACAGGTAGGTAGCTACTATCATCGCCACGTTGCTTATGCCAGGCCAGGCAGCCAGCATATTGGGTGACTCGAGTTTCGGTCGGGCTCTTATTTTAACAAGGTCTTTCATAATACAACCCCCTCCCCTTTACCCCATTCCTTAAGAGCGGTGGGTAGGAATAGATATAAGTTTATTTTATGTTTTACCAACCCTATCCCCTTTATCCCCTTGCAATATTATTCAACAGGCGACAACTAAAATGAACCTTACCCTTGATGTGGGTTTAGTCAGTCAGCCTGGTAAAGTCAGCGATA
>SDBU01000054.1_pt1 | contig 144102 bp, 131 predicted proteins | sample 2277071 | NCBI WGS metagenome assembly SDBU01 (sample SAMN10397929, study PRJNA504765) | marine sediment metagenome | isolation source: marine sediment core GS08_GC12, 126 cmbsf | place: Arctic Ocean: Gakkel Ridge, Loki's castle | collected 2008
TCCAGCCATAATCCTCCCTGAATTTCTGGGAGTCATTATAACCTCCAATTAGGACATTTCTACTTTGCATAATTAGGACATTATCACTTTGCGGTAACATAAATTTCAGCCGGCTTGTCAACGCCCTTTTTATTTATTGAGGGAATCACCTCTATCTTCTATAAATACTCCGGCAAAGGGGATTTTAAAGATCAGGATTATTTTAAGGGAGGACATCGATAGTATTGTCGAAAGGACAAGCCTTTCGACCTGCGAATATCGCTTTAGCTTTATATCGGGTTTTTCTGCCCGATGAACCGTCGGGGATTCAGAATCCGACCTACCGGCCGATTTGTTGCAAATTGAAAAAAAGTGGTCATTTAAGCAGGCCGAAATCTTATATAATCGATGGCCGCGTCACGATTTTTTGTTCGCGGGATGATTTAGCCTGAATCAAACCCCTAATCACCATTTTTCCTATGCCGTAACATTATCCCGTCTTATATTGCTCCAATGGCCGAGTATTTCGAAATCGATGTCAGCCTGACCAGGGGCGAAATCGCCCGCTACAATTTCTATCATATACGCTGGATCCTGGTTATCGATATCCTGGGGTTTCTGGGCCTGGTGGCCATGACCTACCTCTCCATATTTCACCCGTCACCCGGTACCCGCCAGCTTTTAGGCTCCCTGTTGATCTGGGCCGTGGTACTTCTTGCGGCGGGACTGTCACAGCCGTTTATCCTTTTTATGCAAATTTATATCCTCAAATCACTGGCCATGCTGACCCAGACCGCCCGACGGATCTACCGGTTCGACGATGACGGTATCCATATCGAATCCAACGGCAAATCGGCACAGAAGAGCTGGGGCGATATCAAGGCTATCAAGGATATAGGCCGTTTGATCGTTGTATTTACTGGGCCGAAACTGGCCTTTGTCATACCTAAACGATGTCTGGGTGATGCCGAGCGGGCGGAAACGTTTGTCGGTTATCTGCTGGAACGAATCAAAAAATCAGGATAAAAAAAGCCCCCCCCGCTAAAAGCGGGGGAGGGCTTTAAACTCGTTTTCAATTTCGAAATTAGTTTCCGAAATTATACTGTATTCCACCCCAGGCGCTGAGATAGTCGGGGCTGACCACGGTGTACCGGGCTTCCACGAAGAAATCGAGTACCGGGGCTACAGGCACTCTGAATCCGCCGAAAGCGTGGACGCCGAACTTGGTCTCGGAAACCGAAATCGATCCTAATCCGAGATCAACGGAATTCGAAAGCATGTGGACTCCCAATCCCGCTCCAGCGTACGGATAGAAAGCGTCGGGCGCGGCGGCATATTCATATTTGCCGGAAACGCCGACACTGAAATCACTGAAGGAAAAATCCCAGGTTGGGATAACAGGGTCGGTGTACGATTTATTCCAGTAGTTGGCTTCAATGGTGAAGCTGACATTCGGAACAACATCGCCGAATCCGACTTCAGCGCCGAATCCATAAGTGGCATCAATCGGGTCCTCGGGGGCAACATAGCCGCCTCTAAGACCACCATGAGTGAAATTGAAGCCGGCGGAAGCTGTGACTGCCATGACACAGACCGCTACAATGGTTAGGCTTACGATTCTTTTCATCTAAATACTCCCTCCTGAATAAAGTGTTTCTTTCTAAGTGACTTATCGGAATGTATATCGCTAATAGTTAAAAAAAAAACCGCCCAATGGGCGGTTTTTTTAACTTATTCGCGGTCTTTAAGTTAGAGGGCTAAAACAGGTATCGGATTCCAAGATAAGAGTGGATAAGGTCATTATCCTCATCGAACTCGCTGAAAACCGCGACATATCGTCCCTCTATAAAGGCAAACAGGCTCGAAGATATCCGGCTCTCCGCACCCAGACCGCCGGAAAGCGAAAACAATGAGTGAATATACTGTGATCTTAATTGCCAACCCTGGATATCGGTATCTTCTTCCCTTCTAAGTTCGAGGAAGTAAGCTCCCACTCCGCCGATAGCGTATGGCGAAAAACGGGATGATGGGTTGAAAAACCGATACTTCTCAAATAAGCCGAATCCCAGGCCCGAATAGTGATGTTCTCTTCCGGTGTAAACGGTATCCGAGCCAGAGTAATCGTATATAACCTTCCAACTGTCCACTTCAAAATGAGTGCTGAATTTCGAGTCGGGATCACCCAACCCTGTCACTACTCCCACACCGAACGCGTTTGAATAATTTTCCCCTGGGAGAACTCCGGTACCACGAAGACCAATACTGAAATGCCAGTAATCGGCCGCGGCCGCATTTGACGCGACGACTAGCAAAATTACGATTAAGCTGACAAGGTTTTTCATCGACACTCTCCTTTTGCCGCTATAAATTCCATTTCAACGGTCGCTAATATAACCTATGACTTTTAAAAGGGCAAGACAGTATATACTTCTTTTTTGAAAATTCTCAAAAAATCCTCGATTTTTTTCTCGGCGATCTTTCGATCGAGGCCGGCCGCGGGAACATGAATCCTGATAAAGGCGGCGTCAGTGGGACGTCCCAATATAGAGCTTATTACCAGGTCGCCTTTCAAGGAGAATTCGTTATTCAAATGTCCGGCGCGGGTTACGAACCAATAGTACATCACCTGTCGGGAATCCCCTTTCATAATGTCAAGGCGATTAACCATTAGATCGTTATCGCCCGGCAACGGGGCGTAAGATCTGTTGGCTATTTCCCAACCTGAGCCGGGAAGGCAATTTCTGGGAGAATGAATCCCCGACCCGAATTTCTGGGAGGTAAAATACCCCACGAACATCCAGACGGAAAAACCCGATTCATGCACGTATTCTCTATAGATATACTGGTTTACGTCGAGAATCCGCTCTACCGCTATACCAATCTGAATCTCACGAGCAGACCAGCCATCCATGGTAATCGGGATAGATTCAAGATCGACGTCCGTCCCCGATGTCTCTGCCGGATCGCGTAATATCAGGCTGAAAGAGCCGCCGGCGGTCAGGAGTAAAACCGCGATTATGAACGATACCGTGAGTCGACCCAAGAAATAACTCCTTTCGACGCTAAAATCATAATCAACGCCACCAGGAAAACCATCAGCCCTGAAAGGCTATGCAGAAATCCCTCGGCTATCCCCGGCGAAACCGTATAGGCAAGTAAAGCGGTGATAAATATCCTGAATATGTTGGCGGCCACGGCTATGGGAAATGTGAGCGCCAGGAGAATCGCGGATGGCCAGAATTCCCTCAATGTCAAATAGCCTATAAGAACGCTTAAGGCCAGTAAAGAGAAAAGACTTCGCAAGCCGCTGCAGGCCTCCGAAACCTCGAGGGGATATCCGGGCAGGAAAATAATATTTCCGTTTAGATCCGACGGTACCGAAATGATATGCAGAAGGGAGATTGTCATCTTCGAGGCGAAAAGCTGCATGGGGATAGTCAGCGTAGTGTATATTATATTCGGGATCGGTATCATAAAGAGCATAAAGAAAAACGGAAACCAGGCGCGCTTGAAATTCGGCCATCCCAGGTAAAATATCCCTACGCCCGCAAGGAAAACGATATAGGAAAATCTCGATGTGAAATACTCGGCCCCGGCGGTACCGAATATCAAAAGAATCATGGCCGTTCCGATGATGGCCAAACCTAAAAACGGTTTTCGGTTATGCTTTTCGAACTTTGTCGAGGCTCTGTAAAAAAGGAAAATCGCTACCGGGACGATTAAGAAACCATGGGAGAAATTCTGATCGTAATACCAGTCGGATACCAGGTCGGTGAAAACCGGCCAATAGAATATGAAGGACAATCCTATTAAAAAAAGCGGTTGATAATATTTCCGAACGAAGGCGATCATTTTTTCGTCAATTTATCCATGCCGAGTATTTTCTTTATTAGGAGTTTCCAAACGCCGAATACCGCCTCGAATACGATTTTCTTGTTCATTTTCGAGGTCCCCTTCTGTCTGTCGACAAAAACGATAGGTATCTCTTTTATCCTGAATCCGCCGCGCCAGACGTAGAAATCGGTTTCGATTTGAAATACGTAGCCATTGGATTTAAGACGTTTGAGATCGAGCCATTCCAGAAGCTCCCTGCGATAACACTTAAAACCGCTCGTGGGATCGTGGATAGGCATACCGGTTATAATTCGTACGTATTTCGACGCAAAATAAGAGAGCAAGAGCCTCGTTATAGGCCAGTTGACAATAGAGATACCGTTGAGATAACGCGATCCGATAACCAGGTCGGCCTCTTTTATAGCCTCCCTGAAATCGACGAGATACTTGGGATCATGCGAGAAATCGGCATCCATTTCCATCATGTACCCGATCTGAGGCTGAGTCAGGCCGTAAGTAAAACCGTCCACATAAGCAGTCCCCAACCCCATTTTCCCCGGCCTTTTCAGGATATGAATTCTCGGGTTATCCCGCATCAGCTTTTCGACTATGGCGGCGGTACCGTCCGGCGAGTTATCGTCGATAATCAATATTTCGAAATCGTCCCCGACAGCCAGTATGCTAACGATCATCTTTTCGATATTTTCTTTTTCATTATAAGTGGGCATACAGACAAGTATGTTCATTTATCCCCCGATCCCGATAAATAGGTAATCGCTCCCAAAACCAGTAAACTCCAATAGCTTATTATACGATCCACAAGGGTCACCGCCCCGGCGAGGTCGGTAATAACCCCCGACGTTATCAGTATTTTCAACATCAAAATCTCCACAAGCCCCAAGCCCGCTGGCGAAAGGGGGACCGCCATGATTATCAACGCCGCTTGCGAAATAAAAACGGCGGCAGGAAAACCGATCTCCAGGCCGAAAGCCTTGAAAACGAAAAAAAGCCGCAACGCCTCGCTTAGCCAGATAAGCAGAGTCATTAAAACAATTATCGGAAGCATAGTCGGCGATTTGAAAAGCCCTGAGGAAAATAACGCCAGCCTCGATCTCCATCTCTCCGGAACCAGGTTTATCAACGACGGTATTCCGAAAACCGCCGCGAGAAAGAATACGACTATAAGCATGACTGCCATCAATCCGAAAACAAGGTAATCGCTTTCCGCTGAGCCCCTTAGATAAGAAACAAAATAAGCGCCCGATACGGCTGTTAAGGCGGCTATAATAACAAGGTCGAAAACCCGCTCGGAGAAAAGAACGCCCATGGAAAGAGATATAGATACATCTTTGTTCTTTTTTAAAAGATAAGCTCTATAGACATCTCCGATCCTTGCCGGAAGAAGAGCGTTGGCAAACCAGGAGAGGAAATAATAACGCGTCAACGGCCCGTATCCGATAGTATGACCGGCAGGCTTCAGGAGCTTGCCCCAACGTCCCGCTCTCAACGGTAAAGAAATATAATAAACGACAAAAGCTAAAATGATGTAAATCCAATTTGCCTTCGACGCGGCGGCGGCGGCTTCGGAGAGATCGAAATTCCTAAAAAAGAGATAGAGGATAACAGCCGATATCGAGAAACCTAATAATGTCCTGACGCTCAACAGGCTGTCTTTAATGCGAACGGATTTTTCCTCGATTGTCTCTTTCAAAGCGATCCTTTCATGGAAAAGCCAATATACGATTCACCCAACCCGTTGGCAAACCTTATGATGATGGACATTATATGGCTATGGCAATCAACAAATCGAGGAATTTTCCCTATCCTTATTATTTATTTGACTTTGACGTTCATTATTGTTAATGTCGAGTTGTGAATAAAGGAGGTCTTATGAAAAAATCAGGTTTAATCGCGGCCATAATAGCGATCCTGCTCTTGTTCGCGGGGTTGACATTCTCTATACCGTCGTTTTCATCGAAAGAGGGAGTAAGCTGTCTCGGCTGTCATACCGGCTATCCCAGGTTGAACAACCAGGGGTTCGATTACCTGGCCGGCGGATATTCGTTCGATTCGAAGCGATCGGATACAGCCCCCGGATTCAGGATTTCCGGCGCCGTGGAAAGTTGGTTTGTCAGCAAGAAGAGGGGTCGTTCCACCGATTTTCAGCTTCATAAATTCGAATTGCTTTCCGGGGGGCGGCTCAGCGGGAACGCCTTCTATTTCGCCGAGGCTTATTTCGAGGAACGAGGAGCGTTTCACAATCTGGGCGATGTTTTTATCACTCTTACGCCGACATCGAATATTAACGTCAGGGCGGGACAGTTTCAGCCCGATCTGATTTTGACCGATTCCGAACGGTTGACTACCCGCCGGACATTGCTTTACAACACCAAAGTCAACGGTTGGCGTTTGCGGAATCGTCAGAGAGGCTTAGCGCTCACCCTGAATCGGGATCGTTTTTCGGCTACCGGAGCGGTTGTCAACGGCAACGGCAATGGAGCGGAAATCGCCGATGAATCCGACAACAATGATCATAAGGATCTCTCGCTCGCGTTGAGCGTGGCGGCCACCGATCATATCACGCTCGGAGGGTACCTTTATAAAGGCGAAATCCCCGGCGATGACGCTATCAGCCGTTATATTTTTAACTACCGGCATTTCCTCTTAGGCGACCGCCTGGAGGTAAACGGCGCTTTTGGTTATGGCGAGAATAGCGATCCGAATGGCCTTGGAACAAAGCAAAAATCGCTGGGGTATTTTATAGAGGGAGTTTACGCTTTCCGGCCGGAATTCCTGCTGTTGGCCCGTTATGATTATTTCGATCCCGATAACGATATAGACAACGATCATAATTGGGATATCGTCCCGGCTCTCTTTTATTATCCGGGGGAGAATATCAGGATCTCCGGCGAGTACGCTTTTTTTAAAGATAATCGCGACGATGAATTCCGGGCCGTATTAAGCGCGGTGTTTTAGGAGAAGTTACCAAGTGATGTCGGAAGTTACTTCCGACGCAATCTGAAAATGATAACTTCCGTAGGGGGCGATCTGAGATCGCCCCGAAATAAAGGCGGGCTGGTCTGAGACCAGCGCCTACGAAAGGTCGATAATTTCCAGCATTCTAAAACCGGGGAGAGATTAAAATGACAACAGCGACCATGAGCTACATCGACGAAATGGACAAGAGGATCGCCGATAAAAGCCTGCTCGAGCATCCTTTTTACCGGGCCTGGACGAAAGGGGAGTTGAGCGTAAATTCCCTGCGCGATTACGCGTCGCAGTATTACCACCATGTCAAAGCGTTCCCGACATACCTCTCGGCGGTACATGCGCAGACCGAGAACATGGAAACACGTCGGGAGATCTTGAAAAACCTCAACGACGAGGAATCCGGCAATCCGAATCATCCCGATCTCTGGGTTCGGTTCGGGGAGGGGCTCGGAATCAGCCGCGATGACATGGAGAATGTCGAGGTCGAACCGGAAACGTCGAATCTGATAAATGTATTCCGGTCGGCTTGCGGAGATCGTGGTACCGCCGCCGGCCTGGCCGCGTTGTATGCCTATGAAAGCCAGATCCCGGCGGTCTCGGAAACGAAGATCGAGGGATTGAAGAAATTCTACAACATCGACGATTCCCGGACCTTATCGTATTTTAGAGTTCATATAGAGGCCGATAAGGAGCATGCCGCGGTGGAACGTGATCTGCTTAGGAACTATGTCGATGACGGCAATATTGAGGTTGTGACACAATCGGTCGATGCGGTTCTCGAGGCGTTATACGAGATGCTCGATGGTGTCTGCCGGAGGCATGGGATAGCGTGCTAATAAATCCGGTGATGGCAGGTTTCCGTACCTGCCACTTCAAACGATCAAGTACGGAGACTTGACCGCACTTCGTAACGGGTCAGACAGGAATGTCCGACTTGCTACGCCATCGCTGTCATGCCGGCACCCATCCGGCATCCATAAATGTAGGCGGTCAGTTTATCTGGCCGCACTGGGATTGGCATTCTTAGTTTGGTCAGATCGTAGTCCAAAAGGACGTGACCTGGTCGCTCAAGTAAGCCGTCGGGTCACGCCCACCTGCGGCGGACTACGACCCGACGAAACAAGAAATATATAATCAAAAAAAAGCGCCTTTATCGAACGATTATCTCGCAAAATAGGCTGGAGTTGTCGATTTCAATGATACTAACGTCAGAATTTAGTCCCCCGGTCAACGAACGAAATCGATCGGCGCTAACGGTTGTAGCGGTGAAACCGTCGTGGCAGATAATCACGCCGTCTTTTGTCTTTTCGTAATCGATTTCGCCTAATAACCCCTCTTTGGCCTGTAATTCGAACCATTCGAGCCGATGTGGCCAGAATTTATCTGAATATGACGAAAACAGGACAATTCCACCCCGTTTGACGACATGAACGCTCTCAGCGATCAGGCGTTTTTGATCTACATGGAATGCGGAGATGCCGTTTTGAATACAGATGACGACATTAAAAGTGTTATCGGCGAGCCCGAGGAAGGGCGGCATCCATGCAAAGAAGGTGATGGCTGGGAATCTCGGCCAGCATTTGGTGACCCAGGCGCAGGCTTTCCAATGACGAGTCGATCCCGATGATAGTCTCGGCTTTTTCGGCTAGTCTCGGGATTATCCGACCGTATCCGCAACCGAGATCTAGGACCCTATCGCTCGGTTTGATTTTGCTTAAGACGTGATTGAGTTCAGCGTCAAGGTATTGACATACCTGCGGCGCTGCGATTTCATAAACCCGCTTTAATCTCAAGGCGGAGAGTTTTTCGGTGTAGTAAGGCATGGGATATATTATATCAAGATAATGGGGGATTTGTCATATCTAATATAAGATAACACCGCAAGCTGCGGGTTACTGCGTGTTCTGGCTTTACTAATTTCTTTCTAAAATTCGCGGGTTGTGGGTTGGGCAAGCTCTAATACACAATCGGATATTATCTTCCAAAAGCTTTCCTCATTGATTTTTCGTCTATTTTTATCTCAACCGCTTTGGGGTTTGGAAATATGCCCTCGACGATAATTATCAAACGCCTATCGCTTAAATCGTTCAATATTTCGTTTGTGGTCATTTTTCTATAGTCCTTATGTTTACAATTTAATTCTATGAAGGATCTGTTGGAGTCATCGGCGCCAGTCCGGAAATTTACGAATACGTATCTATTGCTTTCTATTTTGAAGTGAGTTGACTGTAAATTTAAATTAGCATTTTTGCTCGTCTTAAAATAAAACGTGACATATATTTCATCATCGTACTTATTGGGTAGGCATTTTCCACTAACTATCATTCTGATTCCCGAGTCTTCAACTTCGAGATTCCTCTCCCATCCCTTATCAGTCTTTATAATCAAGTCTGGGGCACCAGTGTAATCACCAAATAAACAACTAAATACTAAAATAGCCGTACAGAAAACGATGCATGTTCCCCTTGTGTAACTAGTACCATTTTTCATATTGCTCTTCCACCTATTAATTGTGTCGACAGGTCGCTCGATCTGACGATCTTGGTTTTTGTCGGGTCCTCCGCTCGCGAACTCGCCCAAAACCCGATCTGCTCCTCTGTCCATAGATCTGGATTCCCGATCAAGGGGAATGACACGGGGAGAACGGCCTTTGGGTGGCATGCTTTTCCGCCAGCGGCGGATAAGCATGTTTTCTTGAAACTGTCGGGTCAAGCAACCCGATAGCGATTGAACTTCAAATCTCCTTAGTCAACTCCAGAAACCGCTTGTACGGTATAGCGCTCCAGCTTTCGGCCGACAGCGCGCCGTTGGCCGAGCTGATCATCGAGACCTTGGCCGCGACCTCCTCGTCGGGGGCCTCGTAGATATCAAGAAAATCGTACGGCCCCAAAAGAGCGTAATGGCCTATAAACTTGACCTCCGGGCATTTCTCCCTGACCTGGTCGAGCCAGGCCCGACCGAGCATGGCCCGATTCTTCATCTGTTTGGAGAGCTCCGGAGAGAGCTTGGTCATCAATACAAACGTTTTCATGGTTGCCTCCTCTGTATAGAGAAACCGATTTTATCAACTCTACTATCCCACAGTAAGCTGCGGGCTACCCTTTAGCGCGTCAGGATGTCAATAACGATTCCATCCTGACGCATAATAATATACCGTTTTCAATTACTCGATAGATCCGGCTTTGCGATGCCACTCCTGATGATTATTCCGAACCCGTTTCCAAGAGAAATATATAGCTATATAATAGAAAAAGCAACGGTGAACGATACCCTAAGCAAGCCCCGGTCTTTTTTCAATGCCTCGATAATCGTCATCCTGATGGCGGCCTATGTTCCCCGATTCCCAATCAAATTGAGGATAACCCCTGAGTTGATTGGGTCGTCAGATCTTTGGATCTGACGGTTACGGGAAATTAGCGGTCAAGTTCGTCCATATGACCGCCCGTGTAGGTGGAGACTAGAGGGCATAATGAAAACCGACCCTTAAATAGCCCGAAAACCGATGGAACATACCGTTTTAGAGACGATTCCGGGTCGTCGCACTAGGTTGCGGCAAAACGGGGTAGGCGCCCGGATTTTCCTATAAATATATTCTTTTGGATAGAATTCTCATTTGACATACCGGAACCGGTTTATTATTCTTACACATTAATAAGGATTATGGAGGATTAAATTGGATAATTTCCCGGAATGCTTGAAATGTTCTAAGGGAGTGATGATTCCGCTCTCCGATTATGGACGCGAGGGTTCGGAAATCAGGTATAAAGCCTGGGTCTGCTCCAATCCCGATTGCGGCTTTAACATCAGGATCGACAACGGCGAGGTTTCAATCGGAAAGATCATAAAGCACTCTGATAAATAGCCGTGAACCTCAAAGAAATATTTACAAAGAATATAGGGTGGAAGATCGGCGGCTTGGTTCTGGCATCGGCCTTATGGTTTCATCTGGCCACCGAGAAGAGCTATGATAAGGAGTTTACGGTGGAAATCGCGGTTATCGGCTTATCGGAAAACCTGCGTGTCGAGAGATTCGTACCCGCCGCCGCCGCTATTACTGTCACGGGAACCGGAAAACAGTTGTGGAAATTATCCGTTTCCGAGAAGCTCCGGCTAAAAATCGATCTCTCCGCCTTGAAGAGCCCGGGAATTTTGAAACATCAATTTAAAATCGACGACCTCTATCCGTTTGACCAGTCGCAATACCAGAAAACCGAGATCCTCGGTAACGGCATATTCGATATTCATATCGTAGAAAACAACTGAATACATAATGAACGTTCTTGGCGTCGAAACCTCCTGCGACGAGACCTCTGTCGGTATTGTTGACGGCGGGAATAAGATTTTATCCAACGTTATACTCTCCCAGGAAATACATAAGGACTACGGCGGTGTAGTGCCGGAGATCGCCTCGAGGCTTCATATCACCAAGCTGGTCGGTATCACCGAGAAGGCGCTCGAAAGAGCGAAACTCACCCTTGAAAACATCGACGGTCTCGCTGTCACCTATGGCCCCGGGCTTGTGGGATGTCTGCTCGTCGGGTTATCCTTCGTGAAGTCGGTGCATCTGGCCCGCCAAATACCGTTTATAGGCATAAACCATCTCGAAGGACATATTTTCGCCGGGAAGCTGGATCATCGCGAGCTTGAAACGCCGCATATCGCGCTGGTGGCCTCCGGGGGCCATGCCAACCTCTACCTGGTCGAGGATTGGGGGAAATATCGTCTATTAGGTGAGACCAGAGACGACGCTCCCGGTGAGGCGTTCGACAAAGTAGCCAAATTGCTCGGGCTGGGTTATCCGGGCGGTCCGGAAATCGAGAAGACGGCCCAGGCCGGCGACCCTGAGTTCGTCCGTTTTCCACGCGCTAAAATGGGGGCCGAGAGCCTTGAATTTTCTTTTTCGGGCGTGAAAACCGCCGTTTCGGTATATCTCAGGGATAAATCGCAAAAATTTATCAAAGAGAATCTTGCCCATCTGGCGGCATCGTTTCAGGAAGCGGTGGTCGAGATTCTGGCGCTTAAAACTATCAACGCCGCCAAAAAGTACGGGCTTAAACAGGTATCGGTCACCGGCGGGGTGGCCAGAAATAAGAGACTTCGCGAAATTTTCGAATCGCGTAAACCGAAAGGGACAGATGTATTTTTCCCCAGCCCTGAACTCTGCACAGATAACGGAGCCATGATCGCCGCCTGCGGGCAGTTTCATCTCAAGAATGGCGACCAAAGCGATCTTGCCCTAAACGCCATCCCCTATTTGGAATTGTAATTTCGTCATTATTGGTCTTATAATATAATCATGCCTATATTTTTTAAGTTAACTCCCGCCAATAGAATCGTATTATGGTTTGTCGCCGCAATAGCCATCGGGACCCTTCTGCTCGCTTTGCCCGTCAGCGGAGAGGACGGACCGGTGAGCTTTATCGACGCTTTCTTCACGGCCACGTCGGCGGTATGCGTGACCGGCCTGACCGTTGTGAATACAGCCGCCGCCTATTCAACCGTCGGGGAAATAATCATCATGATCTTGATCCAGCTTGGCGGATTGGGCGTCATGATTTTCTCGACCATGTTTTTCATGGCTCTGGGGGAACGGTTATCGTTAAGTCATCGCATGACCATAAAAGAGGTTTTCGCGGGCGAAGGGCGGATGAGGGTCAAATCGATAATCAAGGCGACCCTGATACTGACCCTCGTTGTGGAGGCGATCGGTACTATATGGCTGTTTATCCCTTTTTACTCGAAAATGGGTTTCTTTGAGGCGCTCTATTACGCTTTGTTTCATTCTATCTCCGGTTTTTGCAACGCCGGATTTACTATCCTTGAAAACGGCATGTCCGAATATCAGCACAGCGTAACGATGCTTCTGGGATTATCATTTTTGATCATAATCGGGGGGATCGGCTTCTCGGTGATAAGCGAAATAGTCCATAGGTTCCGTAACGCGAATAAGAGGATTCAATTCACGTTACATACGAAAATCGTTTTAAGCGTATCGACCATACTGTTAGTTGCGGGGACGGTCTGCTATTACGTTTTTGAAAAAAACGCCGCTTTTGCCGAATATCCGTCGCACATGAAATTTATGCACAGCTTTTTTCAATCGGTGACCGTTCGAACCGCCGGTTTCGATCCGGTAAACCAGATGAAATTCACGAACATAAGTATTCTGATTTCGGTATTTCTGATGATAATCGGCGCTTCTCCCGGCTCCACCGGCGGCGGTATCAAGACGACCAGTTTCGCTATTATTCTGGCCACCGTATTTTCCCGTATCAGGGGCAGTTCGGGAGTCAATATTTTCAAAAGGACTGTAAGCTCGCAAAGCGTCATAAAAGCGATCTCGATATTCATGCTGGTCGTCTTTATTATTTTCGCGACGACAATTCTTTTGATGCTTGTCGAACATAAATTCGTTTCCCATGCTATCAGCAAAGATACGGCGCTCGATTATTTTTTCGAGACGGTATCGGCGTTCGGCACGGTGGGGCTTTCGCTGGGCTTAACTCCCGCTTTAAGCGTTGCCGGCAAAATAGTGATGATATTCGCCATGTTCACCGGACGGGTGGGGCTTCTTACCATAGCCTACCTTGTATCACGCCCGGAGGGAAGCGATAGAATCGTTTATTCCGAGGAAAGCGTAATGATCGGATAAAAGAGGCGAAGCCATGAAACAGTTTTTAATAATAGGATTGGGCAATTTCGGCATGGGCGTGGCCAGGACCCTTTACGAAAACGGCAACGACACCACCGCGGTCGATAAAGACAAAGCCCGGATACAGGCGATACAACGCTCGGCCAACCAGGCCATCCACGGGGACGCTACCGACCGCAAGATGCTCGAGCAGTTGGCGGTGGACAAGTTCGACGGCGCTATAATCTCCACGGGAGAGGATCAGCATGCCGCCATACTGATTACCCTCTACTTGAAAGAGCTGGGATGCCAGAAGATTATCTCCAAGGCCGAAAATCCCGACCACGGGAAAATCCTGTTGGCGGTCGGGGCATACAATGTCATCTACCCGGAAGACGAAATGGCTAAGAAGCTGGCGCATTCGCTTTCCAACCCGAATTTTCTCGATTATATCCCGCTTGGCGCGGAATACACGGTCGCGGAGATCGCCCCGCCCAAACGATTCTACGGCAAGACTCTGGCCGAACTTCGGTTGCGGCAGGAGTACAATACCGAGCTTATCGCTATCAAAGACGTAATTTCCGGAATACCGAGATTTATTCCGTCGCCCGACTACGTTTTCAAGGATTCCGATATCATGGTCTGTATCGGACGGCTCGAGGACCTGGAGAAAATTCGGGAGAGTTGAAAATCCCTTTGTCGTTGACATCATCTTATTGCCCCGTATATTGCCCTCGGGAATATATCGATAGGAATAGAAAATGGTTAAAACGATCTCAAATTATCTTCAATTGATGAAACCGAGTATCATGCTTTTGGTGCTAATCACCGGGGCGACATCGCTGGTATTACAGGGCGATCTACTCGCCGATCCGGGGAGATTTATCCTGGTCTTGATCGCTCTTTTGCTAACCGGCGGTTCGGCCAACGCGTTCAACATGTATTTCGAGCGCGAGATCGATTCTCAGATGGTCAGGACAAGCAAAAAACGGCCGTTACCGCTCGGCTTGATCCGTCCCGGCAACGCCTTGACCTTCGCGATTTTTGTCGGCTTGATAGCCATCGGAGTTTTCGCCGTCTTCTTCAATACATTAAGCGCACTCCTGGCTTTCGGGACTATTGTATATTACGCTTTTTTCTACACGCTGTTTTTGAAACCGCGGACGAAATACAATATCGTGATCGGCGGCGCGGCCGGTTCCATGGCCCCGGTGATAGCCTGGGCGGCGGCTACCGGTACGGTCACAATCACGCCTTTGATATTATTTATGATAATATTCCTCTGGACTCCGCCTCATTTCTGGTCGCTGGCGTTGTATATCAAAGAGGATTACGTGGCTGTCGGCTACCCCATGATGCCTGTGGCCGTTGGTGACAGCCGAACCAAACGGATGATCCTGTTATATACGTTGATAGTTGTTCTTTTCAGCTTCCTGCTTCATTATTCGGGCGCGGGGGTTGTCTACGGTCTCATCGCCCTCACCGCGGGAGCCATTTTCGTTCACAGGGCGGCGACACTGTACCGCTCGGAATCGAACATTCCCGCCAGGGGGATGTTCGGGTATTCCATCATCTACCTGTTCGTCCTATTCGCGGGAATTATGGTGGATGTGGTATTGAGATAGCCGCTATATTCCGCCTTTGGGCACCCTCCCGCCGTCATCCTGAGTCCCGATCTTTTGATCGGGACGTAAGGATCTATGCGCAGGTCACTCCCACAGATTATTACGTCGTCTCGCTTCGTTCGACTCCTCATAATGACGATCCATCCTACTGCGACCCATTTTGACAGAACAATGCTCTATTACTACAAATAACGGTGTGATCCCACTAACATATCCTGGGCAACTGCTCCCCTACCGGCATATCGACTATGCGCCAACCGCCGATCCCGGTCCGCATGCTGACCATTCCCGGCTTATCCGATACGACATCGCCGATAATCGCGGAATGTTTCCCAAGAGGATGTTTTTTCATAACATCCAACACTTTCTCCGCCGAGCTTTTCGCTATCACCGCTACCAGTTTTCCCTCGTTGGCAACATACAGAGGGTCCAATCCCAAAAGCTCGCACGCGCCTCTGACCGGCGGGGCGATCGGGACTCTATCCTGTTTGATACGTATTCCCACTTTCGAACTTTTGGCGAACTCGTTCAACGTGGCCGCCAGGCCGCCGCGGGTGGGATCGCGCATCGCGTGAACGTCGGAACCGCCAGCTTCAACTATCTCATCGACTAATCCGTTCAAGGCCGCTGAATCGCTTTCGATGGTCGTCTCGAACGTCAATCCCTCTCTTCTGGATAGTACCGCCACGCCGTGATCGCCGATTGTCCCGCTTAGTATAATCATATCGCCCGGTTTAATATTACTCGCGGAGATATCGACCCCATCAGACAATAACCCGATTCCGGCGGTATTGATAAAGATCTTATCGCCTTTTCCTTTGTTGACTACTTTAGTATCGCCGGTTACAATTTGAACACCGGCGTTTTCGGCGGCGTCGCGCATCGATATAACAATTCTCTTTAAATCCTCTAATGGAAAACCTTCCTCGATAATAAACCCGGCGCTCAGGTAAAGCGGTTTCGCGCCGTTCATGCAGATATCGTTGATAGTGCCGTTGACCGCCAGCTCCCCGATATCGCCGCCGGGGAAGAAGATCGGATCGACCACGAACGAATCGGTGCTGAACGAAAACCGTTGACCGCCGATCTCCACGACAGCCTGATCGTCGAGCTTGTTCAAGGCCGGATTATCGAACGCCCATTGGAAAAGATTATGAACTAAATTATCGGTCATGCCGCCGCCGCTTCCATGACCCAGCTGTATTGTGTCATGCGCGGAAATCGGCAGGGGGCATTTCGCGAAGTCTTGGGGGTTGATTTCCTTTTTCACCGATGCGCCTCCCTTTTCAAAGCCGAAACAACAGGACGATTGTCAATATTAAATCGTTAAATTCCGGCTCGGTCAAGGGAATAGTTTTGGGGGGAGAATAACTGGTGAGCCTATGCGGTATGCGGATTTGGTTTTTCCGGATCTATTTTGAGTTCCGAAATTGCCTTTTTCACTATATCCGTTTTGATCAGACCTTCTTGGGCGAGACCGTGGAGAGCGCCGAGAGCGATAAACCGGTGATCGACCTCGAAGAAGTCTCGTAACGCCGACCGGCTCTCGCTTCGTCCGAAACCGTCGGTGCCAAGCGTTATCAAACGGCCGGGAATCCATTTAGCTATGGAGGCGGGGAGCGCTTTCACATAATCGGACGCGGCCACGAAAACGCCGCATTCGCCCTTTAACGCTTTACTTATAAAGGGAAGTTTATTCTCGCCTCTAAGCATATTTTCGCGCTCGGTCATGACAGCGTCGCGGTAAAGCTCCTTGTAGCTGGTCACGCTCCAGACGTCGGAAGCGATTCCGTATTTGTCTCGCAACAGTTCCTGCGCTTTGATCGCCTCGTTTAAAATGGCGCCGCTTCCGAACAGGTGGGCTTTGGTTTTGTTTTCTATGTCCGATGGCTTGAATTTATAAATCCCCTTTAGAATCCCCTCCTCGACACCATCGGGCATAGGAGGCATATTGTAAAATTCATTCATCACGGTGATATAATAGAATATATCCTCGTGATTATGATACATCCTGCGGATACCGTCGCGGATGATCACCGCCAGCTCGAAAGCGTAGGCGGGGTCGTAAGCGATCAGGTTCGGGTAGGGATAAGCCAGAAGATGGCTGTTGCCGTCCTGATGCTGAAGCCCCTCGCCTGCCAGCGTGGTTCGCCCGGATGTCGCTCCGATCAAAAAGCCCTTGGTGCGCATGTCGCCGGCGGCCCAGATGAGATCGCCGATCCTTTGAAGGCCGAACATGGAATAAAATATAAAGAACGGTATCATGTTGAGCCTGTGGGTGGCGTATGACGTTCCCGCGGCGATGAACGAACTCATGGCTCCGGCTTCGGTGATCCCTTCCTCGAGAATAGCGCCGTCGCGGGTTTCTTTATAGTACAATAAATTTTCTCTATCGACCGGCTCGTATGTTTGCCCCAGGCGCGAATATATCCCTACCTGCCTGAAAAGCGGTTCCATGCCGAAAGTCCTGGCCTCGTCCGGCACTATCGGCACGATATGTTTGCCGATGTTTTTATCGGCCAGTAATTTCGATAATATCCGCACCAAAACCATGGTGGTGGCCACGTCGAGATTGCCCGATCCCTGTAAAAACTCATCGAATAGTTTCTCGTCGGGAGAATCTACCGGCGTCTGGATGATTCGGCGTTTCGGCGTGAATCCCCCCAACTCCGCCCGTCTCTGTTGAAGATATTTCATTTCCTCGCTGTCGTCCGACGGTTTATAAAAGGGTGTTTCGGCTATTTGTTCGTCCGTTAAGGGAATATCAAAACGGCTCCGGAACTCCCGCATCTCCTGTTCATTTAGTTTTTTCTGCTGGTGAGTGATATTCTTTCCCTCGCCCGCTTCGCCTAGACCGTATCCCTTGATAGTCTGGGCGAGAATTACAGTGGGGGAATCCTTATGCTCGACTGCCGCTTTATAAGCGGCGTAAACTTTCTCGGGATCGTGACCGCCGCGAACCATCTTGCGTATCTGTTCGTCGGAGTAATCTTTGACCATTTCCAGGAGCGCGGGGTATTTGCCGAAAAAGTCCTGACGGATATAAGCGCCGTCGGAAACGATATACTTTTGCATCTGGCCATCGACAAGCTCCTCCATCCGCTTCTTTAAGATACCATCGTGGTCTTTTTCCAAAAGCGGGTCCCAGTCGGAGCCCCAGATGACCTTGATAACATTCCATCCCGCTCCGCTGAATGCGGCCTCGAGTTCCTGGATAATTTTGCCGTTACCCCGCACGGGACCATCGAGCCTTTGCAGGTTGCAATTAATCACGAAAATCAGATTGTCAAGCTTCTCTCTCGAGGCCAGCGTGATTGCGCCCAGCGATTCGGGCTCATCGGTTTCGCCGTCGCCGAGGAACGCCCAGATCTTCTGATCCGATTTATTTTTCAGCCCGCGATCCTCGAGATAGCGATTGAAACGAGCCTGGTAAATGGCTGTTATCGATGTTAATCCCATGGAGACGGTGGGGAATTCCCAGAAATCGGGCATCAGCCAGGGATGGGGGTATGACGATAATCCGCCTTCCGGTTTAAGCTCCCTGCGGAAATTCTCCAGGTCTTTTTCAGTCAGCCGTCCTTCTAAGAACGCCCGGGCGTAAATTCCCGGTGACGCGTGCCCCTGGAAATAGATAAGATCGCCGTCCTGATTTTCGTTTCCCGCTTTAAAAAAATGATTAAATCCGACTTCTAAAAGAGTCGCCGCCGACGCGTAAGTCGAGATATGCCCCCCGATACCCTGCTCCTCACGGTTGGCGCGCACTACCATAACCATGGCATTCCAGCGAATAATGCTTTTATTTCTGCGCTCTATCTCCCTGTTGCCGGGAAACGACGGTTGTTTATCTACCGGGATAGTATTGACATAGGGAGTGTTTGCCGGACATTGCGTCTTTATACCGAGCCGTTGAGCGTATGTCTGGAGATCGCGGATAATTTCCACTGCCCGCTCGGCGCCGTCATTTTTATAAATATACTCGAGTGACTCGAGCCACTCTTTTTTCTCGATATCCAGGGCGATATTTTCTTTATCTTTTTCCATTTTTAAAACCTCAATTACGAAACGACTTAAGACAGCTTGATGTTCCCGATCATATTATCAATCGCGATTGTATTCAACACCGTTCTTTCGCGAATATCGAGAATTAATCCCGATTATTATGTGAATTCAGGGCGATCTAAATAAAATAACTGGTTTTTTGGCGCTATTGGATTATCATTAACGCTTGATGATGGAATGTAAATTTTAAAAACCTCCCTATCAGGATCTGATCCGATGGAACAATATTTCGGCGAAATAGCGGGATTGGCCGCGGCGGTTTTTTGGGCTTTCACGTCGATCTTTTTTACAATATGCGGTACCCGTATCGGATCGGTCAATGTCAACCGGCTGAGGCTGCTATTAGCCGCCCTGTTTCTATCGCTGGCAAACTATCTGATTACGGGGGAGTTTTTTCCGATTCACGTCACCTACGAACGCTGGTTCTGGCTGGGTCTTTCGGGGATTGTCGGTTTTGTTATCGGTGACGCTATGCTGTTCGAGGCATTTGTAGTGGTGGGCACAAGGATATCTATGCTTCTGATGTCTTTACTTCCCATAATGAGCGCCCTCTTAGCCTGGATTTTCCTCGGGGAAATTCTCGATATCGTCGAGATTTCAGCCATAGCGCTTACCGTTGCCGGGATAACCTGGGTGGTGGCCGATAAGAAAAAGGATAAAACCTGGATTAAAGGGAAAAAGCTTACCTGGGGTATAGCCCTCGGTATCGGCGGCGCGCTTGGTCAGACGTTCGGTTTGATTTTATCTAAAAAGGGGCTGGAGGGCGGTTACCCGGCGTTATCGGGAAATCTCATCAGGGTTATAGTGGCGGTTGTCATTATCTGGTTATTAACCATTTTCAGGGGGAAAGCGGTCCAGGCGATAAAAAGCCTCAAGGATACTACCGCCTTAAAGACTCTTCTGGCCGGTTCGTTTTTCGGACCGTTTTTGGGGGTATGGCTTTCGCTGGTGGCGATTAAATACGCCCGGATAGGGATAGCGTCGACACTCATGGCCACCACGCCGATCATCCTTATACCGTTGGCTCATTGGATATTCAAAGACAGGGTCACGATCGGTTCTATGATAGGAACGCTAATAGCGATCGCCGGAGTCGTTTTGTTGGTTTTAAGCGCGAATTGACAGACTGTCATTGCGAATTCGCCGCAGGCGAATAAAGCAATCTCGAATTTACATGCGCGCCGAATTTTGCCCGAAAACCAAATACCTAATCTTTAAGATATGTTAAGTTAGATTGCTTTGTCGTCCCGCAAGGCGGGACTACTCGCAATGACCGTGAATAACAGAGGGTGCCCCACTACTTGCAGTGGGACCATTTATTATTTCAACAACACCATCTTCACGTTCTCGGAACATCCCCCCGCCTCCAGCCGCGCGAAATAGACACCGGAGGGGAAAGCGTCGGCCTGCCACGCGATAGTATGATATCCGGCTTGTTTAGCGCCATCAAGAAGTGTAGCCACCTTCTGGCCGAGAATATTGTAGATCTCGATTCGGATATCCGATTGTTCAGGCAAGCTGTAGCTTATTGTGGTTGATGGATTGAACGGGTTGGGGTGGTTTTGGCTGAGCGATAAATCACGGGGAAGCCGCTCCACTTCCTCGATGATTCCTGATTCGGGATAGAATCTGAGAATTATTAGAGAACCAGAGTCCGCCAAATATATATATTCGCCTGAAACATAACAACTGATAGCACCGGAAGGTAGGACATATTCCGCTACGAAAATCGGTTCTAACGGGTTGGAAATATCCACCATTATTAAACCGAAGTAATTTCCGACCACGTAAGCGAAATTTTCATCGACATAAACATATTTTGCGGAACTGGGAGTATCATAGCTTGCGATAAGATTTGGATTCGGAGGATAACTTACGTCAAATATCAAAAGGTCGCTTGACGCCGCATATAGCAGATCTCCATGAGCGTATATGTTTGCAATATGTGATGAAGAATCGTAGTTTCCCAAAATTACGGGCGCGCCGGGATCCAAAACATCTACTACGGAAAAACCGTGATCGGTAAACGACCGGGTAATATAAGCCGTATTACCCGATACAAAAATATCGTCGGCGTCCGGTACGGCACATTCTCCCGCTAAAACCGGGCTGTAGGGATTCTCGACATCGACGATCTGCAGTTCATGCCCGTGAACGGTCAGGTACGCGTATCGGCCTTCTACATCTATCCCGTGAATGTAATCTGGTGCCTGGTATTCCCCTACCGGAACAGGTGATTCCAATTCTGAAATATCGAATATCCTCAGCTTGTCGCTGATAGTATACGCGAAATCTCCGGTAACATCTATGTGGTGCGGCCAGTTGGGTATATCATAGGACCCTACTACTCTCGGCCTTGAATAATCGGATATATCGATAATTGAGATCCCGTCCCGGACTATATCATAAACGTAATTGTCTATTACCGCAAATTGTCCATTATGTCTCGGTTCCTTGTAAGAGCCAATAAGGACAGGCGCTGATGGATCGCTTATGTCCATAATATACAGGTTTATTCCAAAAATGTTTATATATGCCCGGTTATCCGAAACATGTATATCATTGCTATAATACCAGGTATACGCGATAAAATCTCGCCATACCAGGTAAGGATTTTCGGGATCTTCCGCGTTGATAATTTCAAAAAATATAGAGTCTGAATTCAAAGCGTGCGATAGCAAATATATATAATCTCCCCGGACGTGCATTTGATCGATCCGGCTGATTTCCAAATCACAGTATCCGATACTCTGTGGATTTGATGGATCCGAAAGATCGAGTATTTCAATTATTCTAATTTGATAAGCCGCGACAACTGTAATATATGCATACCCTTCAATAATAATAATTTTATCGAAAATAATCCCGTGGGAGCTTAAATATCGATTGATAAAAACAGGCTCTGTGGGATTTGAAATATCCAGAATATCCAGACCGCTATTAGGAACTACTATATATAGATAATGGCCTGAAACAGCCATATCGTAGATTGCGTGTTCATTTTCGTACCTCCCGGCGATTGTAGGATTAAACGGATCCGTTATGTTGACAATATCGATATAGGGGCTGGCGTAGTTTATATAGGCATAACTGTCGTTAACAACAACCCGCCCGAGAGGTAATGAATCCAGGGCTCCAGCTATAAATGGATTTTCGGGTTCGCTAATGTCAATTATAGCAAAACTGGGGGTATTGGTTATCCTTCCGGTAATATACACATAGTTTCCTCTAATCTGCGGCTTTCCACTGTAGGATTCTTTTATAAATGGACAATCTCCCGGCGAAGTGATGACATCTGGATTTGTGATATCCAGAATTTTGAAACCGCCGAGCATATTGCAATAGGCGTACGCACCCTCGACATTTAATTTAAAAATATCGGCGCCGAAGAGAGTAGATCCAAGATATTCGATTTCCTGGGATTCGACTCCCACAAAGCAGAATAAAATAAAACAGGATGTGAATATGACCGTTACGAAATTTATTGAGATTCGACGAACCATTTTCCCCTCCTTGTTTTGTTATGCTTATTATATTACCAAGCTATTCTATTTATCAACTCCTATCTCAGCAACACCATCTTTACATTCTCCGACCGTCTCCCCGCCTCCAGCCGGGCGAAATAGACGCCGGAGGGGTAAGCGGAGGCGTCCCATACGATACTATGTTCGCCGGTATCCTGAGCGCCTTCGAATATTATGGCTACCCGCTGGCCGAGGAGGTTATAGATGGAAACCGAGACTTCGCTGCCGCCCGCGAGATAATAACTTATTACCATAGACGAGTTGAATGGATTAGGGAAACATTCTATGGAGCTGAAAGATCGACTATCCAGCGAACCATGGGGAGAATCGATTCGGTATGAAATGTCGGGAGTGGTTAACGGTATCATGTCCGCCGGGACCAACGTATTACCGTTGATTTGCCCGGCAATATCCTTGGCCGTCTCGTCATCGGAATCATCATCATTGGTGATCAGATCGTAGCAAAAGGTAAGCGCCTGGGAAGCGGTAGCGCCGTCCTGGCTGACAACAGTCTGCTGGTGTAACCTCGAAGAGACGATATTTAAAAGCACGGCCATCAATTGCCTGGTCGCCCTGGCATGCATCGGCGAGGCTGCACGGAGAGACAACAGATTATGCGCCGCCTCCAGACTATCCGTGGGGGTTCCGGGCTGTTCGACCGAGTATAGCTCCACCGGATTAACGGTGTTGTTATTGAAATGAATATTTATATTTCCCAGATATATTCTAAACTCCTCTTCCGGAATCTGGGGATGGCCTCGATCGAACAGGTAGACGGTCAGTTGATGTTTCCAGAAACCGACACCGCGTCGATCATCGACAATATCCACCGCCGTTAAATCGAAATCGACCGTGACATCCACTCCCTCCATGAATACCGCCTGCCATTCTTCCTCGGCGGTATAACCCAGAGGCGTGGATATGGAAACCGAGTATTCGCCATCGAGAACTTCTTCGAATCTGTAGAAACCTGTCTCATCGCTGGCCGTGGAGGCGATCAGCGCGCCGTTGGAATCGGCCAGGTCAATTGGAATGCCAAGTAACCCCCGGCCTTCGACTGTTATATGCCCGAGAATATCAGCTGTCTCCGGAAACGATAGAAGAGGATTCGGCACGGCCAGATACATTACCGGATTATCGGTAGCCACGCCCTCGCTCTGGACCACCGCCCCCGCGTCTTTATCGTCGATATACATAATATGCAGATCATCATCGACCCTGTCCGCCAATGACGGCCATACATCAGAATCGCAATCCCCCGCGTCACAACCGGGCGTGGGAGAATCGGTCAGGTTTTCAGGTTCGCTCCAATTCAGGCCGTTATCCGAGGAATACTGCATGAAAACTTCACCGTTGGCGTAACCGCCCGCGGAGCAATCCGATGTATTAAACAGCGTGTAAGCGGTGAATATACCGCCGCTTTCCTCGTGGACGCCTAACGACATCTTGCAAATGGCCTGCGACCATGCCCCTGTCTCGCATTCTGAATCCTGAGGAAATTCAGCGGCATTGACAAGGGATGTGATACCGGAATTATAATCGTAATGATAGAGATACGAGGAATCTCCCACGCCGCCTTCGGTCACACGCCAGGCGTTCCAGATTACATGAAGGTTATCATCATAATCATAAATCGGCGCGACGTCTGTGTAAGCAAAAAGAGAATCCCCACCGGCGCCGTATTCGGTGATATTGACCTTTCCGTTTTCCCAATCCCAGTTTATACCATCCTCCGATTCGATATAGTAAACGTCGCCTCTCCGGTCAAATTCGGTAAAAGCGGGATGAGTGTAGACTATGGCTACTTTGCCCGATACCGGGCTGGCCGTTATGGTCTGCGAAATAGCGTAATTAGTATCGACCGCGACAAGGCTTAACCAGGAAAGTCCATCGTCGCCCGACCGGGTATAACCTATAGCCCCGACGTCGCCGCCCGCGGGATTTTCACGCATGACTATATGAATACGGTCGTTAATATCGATTGCCACGTAAGGCCAGTAGCAACGCAAAGAGAGAAAATCCGGGGGATCGAAATAGGAGAATATTCCGAAGCCGGGGAAATTATCCTGGGCGTAGATGACGAAGTTCGAAGCGCTGCTATGATAGGCCACGCCTGCGAGATTGTCTGTATGCAGAGCGATCTGGCTGAAGCCGGCGCCGTTAACCTGGGATATTGCCATGCCCTCCTGGGGAACCAGCCATAATTCATTTGGATCGACATAGTTGTAAAAGACGCTTCGTTGCGGAGGGGGATAGCCGCCGCTGGCTTTCATCCAGGTGAAATGCACTCCCCCTTCGGTATCCGCGGCGCATCGATTCCCTGTCGATCCGTTTGTCTGGTATTCCCATTGCGTATAGCCGACTATCTCGCCGGGCGAATCCGGGAGAGCGCTTTTTACGACGCGACTTGAAATGGCATTTAAAACCGGTTCATCGCCCGTGAGATTCTTATAAGATGGGAAAAGCGAACTATTGTCTCCCGGAAGAGCCGTGGAGGCGAATATCATTGAAAAAATCGTTATCAGGAATATGGATCGGGTACTCATTTTTATCTCCTTTTGTATAATAATTGAGTAATTCTATTTCAACAACACCATCTTCACATTCTCCGTCCGTCCCTCCGCCTCCAGCCTCGCGAAATAGACGCCGGAGGGGAAATCGGAGGCGTCCCAGGCAACGCTGTGTTCGCCGGCATCCTGAATGCCTTCAAATATTGTGGCGATCCGCTGGCCGAGGATGTTGTAGATGGAGAAGGTGATATCGGTCGATTTGATTAAACCGTAATCGATAGTCGTCGTCGGGTTAAATGGATTCGGATACGCCCGCAGATAGCTTATTCGTTCCGGTAGGATGTCATCATCTATGCCGACATTCTCGCCCAGGTAAACGCTCGCCCTCGATTCGTCGGTTGGGATCGAATACTCACCGCCGCTGTCGCGGGCGAAAACGGTGTAGTAATACAAATAGGGGCCGAGGTTGGTATCGGTGACATGCTGGTTGCTGCCCTGGTAAACGATATCGCCGTCATCGATTGTCTCCGGAAAATGATCGGTATTGCGTACGGCCACCGAGGCGTTATACAACTCATCCCAGATCGGGTTGGTCCAGTATAGATCGACAGTTCCCTCGCTTCCGACAGCCCTCGTGCCGATTACAACGAACCCGGGCGATTCATGCCTATTCGGCGCCCCGCGCGACGGGAAGCCGTTTTCGAAGGTCTCGGAGGATTCGTCGTTATATCCAAAGAAATCAAAAACATTATCGGGATCTACATCACCATCAGGATAACGCATGAACGAGACGTTTTCGCCGTGATCCGACGACCATCCCGCCTGGTCGACAAGAAGATGTGAATCGTAATAATGCGGTCTTATGAGATAAATATTATCAAATTCAAAATCGATATCGAAACCACCGGGGAAATCGTCTTCGTCTAATACGTAATACCCTTGAGACGGAATTACTGCTTCTGAAGGGATATCGTAAATCGTATCGCAGACGATCATCCAACCGTTAAAACTGATAACCGAATCACTTTTGTTGTATAGCTCGATAAATCCGGAACCGGAGCCCCATGTACCGTGGGAATTGACCTCGTTTATTATAACATCGGTATTTCCCCAGCAGGCATGGGAAAAGGAAAACGACCAGGCGTAGAAACCCCGGCAATATCCTTTCAGCCCTATCCCGCTTCCCCTAAAGGGGGCCGGGTAGGTTCCGTTGATGCCAAAACCGACTCCGTTATTCCCCCAATATTCAGGGAAATCGAGCCAATCTCCTTCGTGGTCTAAGGTAAATCCCGTGGTATTCGACGAATCCAGGAATATATATCCGTATTCATCCGGTACCACACCCGAGTCAATAACGGCAAAACCCGACGATGTATAAATTGTGTCGCCGGAAATATCGGCTTCGTCGGAATAAATCGCTACGCCAATATATGGCGGGAACGCGCCGATTGACTCCACCTGTATTTCAGGTATAGGATTGGCTATCGCCGATAAAAACGGCATGCCTACAATGATGGCTAAAATTAATATCCTGCTCTTCATAACCTTACCCTCCACCAATCTAATTTTGTCAACAAAATCACCTCTATTTTCGCTCCCAGGTTATCTCCATATCACGCTTTGGCATAAAATTCGTTTTATGACACAAAAGCGTTTTGATTTCATCGCCCCCGGAACTATCCGGCTCCGGCCAGACGCTGACCACATCAAAGTTTTCCGGCACGACAAAATAATATGTCGCCTCCTCCAACGGCTTCTTCCAGGCCGACGTGCTGGTCAGGATATACCGCGCGCGAGTCGATTCGATTTTCTGCGAATAGTCGAGATGCCAGACCGTTACGGCGCTCGGCTTCATCGGTATTCCCATCCTGATAGCCCCGCGTCCTACTAAAGGCTCGAAGTTAACGGTCAGAGTATCATTGTCGTTAATAATGTAAGCGTTTATCTCGCGCGGGAAATGGGTGACACTATCGGTATAAAACGGGAAGAGTACCGGAAAAGGCCTATCCCTGCTGGTGTTGTTGCGGAAATAGTAAACACCGTTGACCGTAGCCACGGATTCCGAGACGGTTAGCGTAATCTCCTCTTTGAAAAAATCGACCGGCGGGGAGAAGGAGGTTGGTGGTTGGACAAACATTACGCTTCCGGCAAGAATTATGAGATTTACGATACTCGAACAAATCATATGGCGGCTCCGGAACTTATGGCCTTTATTATGCTTGAGATAAATATAACTCCCGTCCGCCGGATGTCAACAAAATAGCGGTTTTTATCTTCTTTTTATGGATTCTATGGCCGGGGGGCTATTAATTTGTTGTGGTTGGCGTACCTCCCGGTGCGCCAACCTATCTGTTGGCAGACGAGAACAGGCTATTATCAAATTAAAAGCTTTTTCAACACCTCCCGGCATCTTGAGAAAAACGAGGGGGGCGATCCTATATTAAAAATACCACCGCTACCATCCCGGCGGAGAACAGGATACTGACAAAATTGACAACGTCATTATTGAGAAATAAGAATCCCCTTACCGGGATGGTCGTATCACCGCAATGTTCCCGCCGCTCGGTGATACGATTGCAAAGCGAACAGCGGTATATCGCCTGAACCGAGCCGCCGAGTATCGAATCGAGAATCGACCCGGCGAAACCGGCGTTGAAAACCGCGATCCACATAGTCATCGAAACGGTACTGTAACCGCCGACACTTTTGACGGCGAGGTAGCCGGAAACCATGACAACCGCCGATCCGGCCGCCGCTGAAATCATCCCCTTTACGGTAATCGCCCCGGAACGTCCCGGCTCGGCCTTCTTAAAGGTCACGATCGATATGGGCGTCTGCCGCGACATCGTACCTCGCTCGGTTGCCCAGGTATCCGCCGACGCGGCGCACAGTGAGGCCAAATAGGGAAGGTACCAGAATAAATCGCCGGTAATAAAATAGACAATCACGCAACTAACCCCGACCCCGCCGTTAGCCAAAACCTGCAGGATATCCCTCGGGCCGGTTTTATCGAACGCCAGCATCGCCGCCCTTTTTTTCGGCGAGCTTATTTTCGAAAGCAGGCTCGATGATACGAAAAAGAAGATCAACGGAATCGCGAACTCTATCCCCCCGAGACCGAAAACGATTGTACCGACCAGAGCCATCCCGACCCCGCCGGAACGTGACAATGCCCTGAATTTCACGGAAAGGACGGCTATGCCTATAGAGAGTATAATTCCCGAAACGATCCGGGCTGTATCCAAACGCGATATTATAGTTTCGAATTCCATGAGCTTATTATAGGGGAAGGAGCTTTATTGTTAAAGCCAATTTAAGGTACCTGACGCACCGTCGGCCCCGCTCTTAACGGGGCTTCCCGACGGAACCGGGCGGCTGTCAGGAAAGGGTTCCTGACAGCGCGACAAGGATGAATTTTATCAAAGATAAATCCGCTTTTACTCGAGTCCGGTTTCGAGTTTCAAGGGCAGATCATCTAAACTGAACCTCTCCGTTTTAATATCTTTCGAGACATTTTCGAGACCCGTTATTTTCAAAGCGGTATTGAAAAGAAACTCCCCGATCCTGTCGGGCGCTTTTCTTATGTTCGGCTTCTCGACCTCGGAGATCTCGCCTTTCAGCCACGATTCCACTTCCCTGAAATTGGAAAGTGTCAATACCCTTATCACGATCTTCCCCACCAGGTAATATACGCCGGTCGAATCGCTAAAAGGCAGAGAGATCCTTTCGCTCGACAGTATAAGATCGAACATCTCCCGTCTGCGGGATAACGTATTCTCCACTATAATGTCCGGCTTTATTTCCAGCACGGTGTATTTCTTGGACCAGGTATCGAATCGAACCCTGTAGGTAATATCGTACGCGGCGATCCGCTTATCGAACCATCCCTGGCGAACCCTCCAGAGTTCGATTCGGTATTCGAACCCGACCGGAACCCCTTTCCCGATATATTCCTCGAGCTTCGCCGAAAGTGAGTCGATAATCGAAAGTTCGGTTGTTATGGTATCGCTTTTGGTATTGACATATTCAAACCCGATTTCCAACGCGGCCGCGTTCGCGTATAAGAATAACAGGCCGAAGGCTAAAAAGAGCTTGATAGGCCGGATAGTCCGGGGAATCGAGGACTTTTCATTTTTCGACATTGCGGGCAAATTAACTATCACATTCGATTTATAATCGTCCCCGTCGAAAATTGCAACAGATTCCGGTTTTCGACGGGGGGGCTGGGTTGGGCACAACCGAAATTTCTTAAAATAATATTTTTCCCCTAACCGAGAATACGGGTGATTTATCTATATCATCGAGACGTTGCGCCAGGTTGAACCGGATAACGTCGCTCACCATAAACGATAACCCGACATCGGATTTGAAATCGGCCGATTCGAAACCGCTTTCGTAGAATCCCGCTTTGCCGATATCGAAAAAGAGCCCCGCGCCGAAATCGCTTTCGAAGAACCGCCAGACGTAGTCGGCGTTAAAAAGGATATACCTGTTTCCCTCGAACTCCTTGTATTCATAACCGCGAAGAGAGCCGAGACCGCCAATGAAATATCGTCGGAATAAAGGCAGATCATCGTCGGAGTAACCGCCCCTTAAGCGGGCGAAAATGGTTTGATCCGACGAAAGCGGGTGGTACCATTTCACTTCGGCATCGACCGCGCTGTAATCGAAATCGGCCGAATCGGAAGCGAGAGTCCGGGTCATATGAAGCCTGGCCAGGACGCCGGTTGTTGCGTCATATTTATCGTCTCTGGTATCGTAAATCGCTCCGATCCCGACCTCTTTGAGATTCCCCTCCATGCCCAGAATAGCGGCGGAGTCGGGCAGTACGGTTGACCAGTTTTCGCGGAATTTTTTCTTCCCGCCGAAAAGCGCTTTCTCGGCCGTTTTTTCCAACGTCTCGATCTTCGCGCCGGTATAGCTGAAACCTAAATCGAGGTAATCGTCATACCATAACCCGCCGCCCCCGGTGAAACCTCGCATCCAGTAGTAATCTAAAAAGTCCTCCTTGAATAACAGGGCGGCTATGGAATTCTCCGCCTGCCAGGGGATCAGCCAGTAATCCCGGGATGTCACGATTTGATACATCGCTCCGTTGAATTTCGGCCCCCAGCGTTCCCCTATTTCGTGGTTGACCCTGATAGCGTATTCCCACCGCTTCAGGGTGAAAGCATAGGCCGTTTCAAGTTTCAGAGTCGGGTATTCGCCATTTTTACTCTCGTATCTGATTTCGGGGGTAATGGTCAAGCCCTCCACCCGGTTGAACCGTCCCCCCATTCCCAAGGAGGCCTTATGATTTTTTCTGCCGATCTTCCTCACTGATACCGCGTCACCGTCAACAACTGCGCCGTCATCACGATAAACCGAGCCCAACGGCGCGACAACGTCGCCGGCGACATATGAATCTTCTTTTAGAAAAATATCGCCGAACAGAACGACAACATCGCCCCTGACCTCGCCGTAAATCCGGGCGTCACCCCCGATACAGACAACATCGCCGTTGATCCGTTCGTCCTCCTCTATAACCACATCGCCGAATTTTACGACATCATCATTGGTATCTGTATAAACGGTGGCCAGACGTTTACGTTTAATAACACGTTTATCGTGTCTGCCGAATTTTAAGCCGATCTCGGCCTCCTCCTCCTCGCTGTCAATGGAGAGCCGATCAAGCTCCTCCTCGGAAAGCTCGACACCATCGATAAAAATCCTGCCATCCTCGATCAAGATCTCGTTTTCCACCATAATCCCGGATTCGGTTTTGACGTAGCCGTCGCGATCGACCGCTATGGTCTTAACCTCACCATCCTTTTCCAGTACGATCTTCACCGAGTCGGCGGAAATCGAAATGTCGATATCTCCCTCGTCTCGCGGCGCCTCAAACGAACGGGCGTTGGTTACCAGAAAAAGACCCAACAAAAAAGCAAACGCTATCCCCCAGATCGTCCCTAATAAAATCTCTCTTTTCAAAATCAATCTCCTTTGTTTATTCTCTGACATCAATTATAAGCAAACCAAATGCCAAGCATAGCATGGCGAAATGTGTTGATAGTAAACATCTTAGGGTTTGAGCTTTTTTGCTGGCCGTGTATTAGGTACACAATCAGAAAACAAGCCGTGGTGTTTTGCCACGTTTTAAAAGGATAGTTACTTCGGGAAATGCGGATATCTGGTAACCGAGTTCTGCTTGGTTGCCGATTCAGCGGTTACTAAGCAGGAGCTTAGTAACCGGTAAGATAATTCTGTCCTCTATATATTTAACATTTACAGAAATGATAAGTATTCGGCTTTTCAATACTGCGGGCTGTAAAAGTTGACTTATATTTCGTTTGAAACTATATTCGATTAGATGGATAAAAGCCTTAAAAGAGATCGCTGATAATGAAAAAGCTCCTTTTGATTTCCGGGCTGATCATTTTCGGGGCAGTTTTCTATGCTTCGGAATCCTGTTCCGGCCAGCCGCTGGAACTCAGCCTGAGCCTTTTGGAGGGTGATATTTATGATTGCGTTATGGATTTAACCCAGAACGTAACACAGAATATCGATGGTGTCGAACAAAGACTTGATCAGCGGCTTATTATTAACTGGAATTACAAGGTTACCAGCGTTGGAGATGACGGTATTATCGATCTTTCAATGACCTATCAACGAATCCGAATAAACCAGGATTTTGGTTTTAATCAATCCGAATTCGATTCCGATAATCCGCCGTCATATATCGAACCGTCAATGAGAGGTTACGGCGCGCTGGCGGGTTCCGTACTCGATATAAGCATGGATAATAAAGGGAACGTAGTCCGGTTAACCGGCGCCGACGACCTTATAGACAGGATGATAGAGGAAATCGATCTTCCCGATTCGCCCGATAAGAATCGGATGCTTGACGGGATACGATCGCAGTTCGGCGAAAAAGCCTTAACAGAATCCATTCAGCAGATAACATCGTTTTACCCGCCGATGCCTGTAGCGGTCGGCGACGAATGGAGCTCTGAAACATCGATTGGCGCCGGGTTCCCCATGCTGATATTAAACCGATACAGCCTGATTTCGAGAGACGACGGGTTAAGCGTTATAAAGCTCGAATCGGAGATAACCGCTGGCGACGATAGCGCCGGGATCGAGATGGGGCCAGTCAGTATCTTCTACGATATCGCCGGAGCCCAAATCGGGATTATCGAAGTTGACGAAGCGAGTGGTTTGCCGGCCCGGTCCGATATAGAGATGAGTTTCAAGGGTACCGTTAACATTTCCGGCTTACCGGATGACGAACCGCGGGTATGGCCCATCAAAGCCAACGGCCGCGTGGTGGTAACTTTCGAGAAAAAATAGTGTCCGATTTTGAGAATTAACCTCGATCCTCGAAATCGGGTCGGCATACTTTTCCCGATCCGATTCGGAATAAGCTTTTCGCGCGGTAATTTCATGCAGTCCCCGAGTTCTTAAGTCAGCCGCCTTCGCGCTCTTTATTTTAAAGGGAGGCAACCGATAATATTAGAAGCGATCTGTATTTCAACGATTAATCTTCCGTCAAACCGGATGAGGCTAAAAGGAGAATGAAATGAAAAGTGTCCTGACCTTAATAGTAACGTTGTTTTTATTGCCGAGCTTTTATCCCGGTAACGCTTTCGCGCAGTTGGAAATCAGCCTCTCCGCCGACAAGGACGGAATCAGGGAATTCTACCTGGCCATCGGCGAACATTACAAGGCGCCTGAGAAGGAGATCGTGGTTGTCAGGGAAAGGGGGATTTCCAGCGATGAGATCCCGGTAGTCTTTTTTATCGCGCGCAAGGCGAAAGTAGACCCGGAGACGATTATCAATCTCCGCTTGAAGGGGAAATCGTGGATGAATATCTCGCTGTCGTTCGGTTTAACCGCCGAGGTATTCTATGTGGAATCGAAGAAGGATTACGGCCCTCCATACGGGAAAGCATACGGACATTTCAAGAACAAACCGAGAAAAGAATGGAATATCATAAGGCTTCCCGACGGCGACATCGTGAATTTCGTAAATTTAAAATTCATCTCCGACTATCACGGTTATTCGACCGACGAGATTATCAAGATGAGATCCGCCGGTGAGAAATTTGTCAAGATTAACGGCAAGGTGAAAAAGACCAAAGGTCACGGTAAAGCGGGAAAGCATAAGGTCGCGGTAAAGCATGAAAAACAAAAAGCCAGGGGGAAGAAGAAATAACCTCTCTTTTAAATAAAAATTTTCAACATCCGCCGGGCCGTGTTGCCCGGCGTTTTTTATAGGAAAGAAACCTCTCTCCCGATAGATATAACTGGGGGGTAAACCCAAGCTCCCCGCCCGCATTTCGATATTCTTTATATCAAATCCCGGGGGAATTAATCTACGAGGCTATTTTTCGCCCTTTTTCCTCTTTTTAGCAGGCACATCGATCTCTTTGACGATTAATTTTATCATATCCAGGATAACCTTAACGTTTTCCGGCGGGATGCGATCCGTAGATCCGAAAAACAGCTTTGCCTCCGGGGGCATCGCCTCGATGATTTTGCGATGCTCCGGGTTGTCGATGATTTCGACCTCAGTTCCGGCGATCAAGCTGTCGATGGTAGTGTTCAGGGCCCAAGCTATCTGCTGGAGAGTCAGCCATTCGATCTGGTTGGTATCTCCCTTTAAAAAAGCATTAATGGTCGATATTCCAATATTAGCTTCCTTTGCCAGCTTATATTGACTAAACCCCTTTAATTTTAGGAATTTCATTATATTTTTGGCGAGTTTCCGAGCTTCTTTTTTCTTGTTTATCTTTTTGTGGTTGTTTGAGTTAGACATTTTTCACCCAAAAAACTTTAAAATAATCAATTTTTTTCTTGACTACGCTGAATATACGGTGTATTTTACACCCAGTATTAAGCGTATCTTGTTCTTTTCAACCAAGCACCCGTTAGACAGCTTTTGTTTCCGGGCGGGTGATTTGGCGGAGATTTTTTCAAAGAGCGGAGCTGAACGATGAACCTCGCCATCGTTCGAAAAAAATTAAAACACAAAACGGCCGTAGTTTTGTGAGCGAGTAGCCCCCCCCGGGTTGATCAGGCGGAAGGTTCGACGCGAACTCCGGGCCTCCGCCTGAATTATCTATGGGGTAAGCGTTTGGTATGTCAAGAATAGAATCTCCAGGGCGCGGTCATATCTTGTGGGCGGCACACGTCCTCGTGTGCCCCTTACGGGCAGACCAGGAGGTCTGCCGACAACCTGATCAAAATACTGCCTTTCATTATACCCGCGCCTTGCGGGAAATGGCCGGGATCTGATCGATATAGCTTTTGATAGTCTTATTCATCTTTCTGGTGATGCCTTTGGCCCATACACGAACAACTAATGTATCCAGATTGCTTTTAAATTCCCTGAACGGATGCCATCGTCCTTTCAAAAGCGCCAGACCTACGCGAATATTATTGAGTATGAAAATCCTCAAAGTCAACCATAACCCGTACATCCGCGGCATAGCATCGAGCATTACAGCGATTTGCAATTGACGCGGCGTCATCTTACCCGGATAGAAATTCACATGATGACCGTCGTAACGGGACCAGTCCAGGCAGAAGATACGGTTTTCGTCTTTAAGGCGGTAAAAAAGCTTCGAACCGGGGAGCGGGACGAGGATCAAGAACTGAGTTGTTTCGATCTTCAATTTGATATTGGCCTTGATCGTGTTTTTCACCGTCTCCAGTGTGTCATCGTCGAAACCAAGCACCCACATGGCGTGGATGGCGATTCCGTATTTATGGAATTGCCGCGTAAGCTGTCCCATTTCCCTCTCTTTCAGCCCCTTACCGACCGCCTTCAGGCTTTCGGCGTTTGTCGATTCATATCCGATATAGGCTCGTTGAAAACCGGCGCGGCTCATCAATTTCAACGTCTGCGGGGATTTGGCCAGATCGAGTCTGACCTGGCCCCCGATAGAGCGGCCCAGGCCTTTTTCGATTATACTTCGGCATAACCCTTCCAGTCTTCGTTTGTTGGCCCCGAAATTATCCTCGGCGAAAAAGATCGGCGTCTTGCCGTAAAGTCGATCGTAGTACCTGATATCCTCGATTACCTTTTCCTCCGACCTGAAACGATATTCCCGGCCGAACATGGCTATCTCCGAACAGAATTCACATCCCCAGGGGCATCCCCGCGACGTTATCATCGGAATCGACGACGGTTTTCCCAAACCTTTTATCAGATCGAGATTGGGAGCGGGCAACCTGTCAAGATCGACTTCGGGAGGTCGCGAAGTATGGTAGTAAGAGTTCCCGACCTTAAACGAAAGCCCCGGTATGTCATCGAGGGTTTGATAATCTCTTCCCGATAAATACCATTCTATAAACATCGGGAAACTATCGTCGGCCTCATGACGAAAAACAAAATCCGCGCCGTTATCGAGTGCCTCCTCCGGTAAAAATGTCACATGAGGGCCGCCCATAAGCACGGGCGCGTTACTAACCTCTTTGATTTTCTTTATCAGCGAAAACGCTCTCGGCACGGTGGAGGTTATCGACGATATCAATATGATGTCCGCCTCGGCGATCCGCTCATGGGGTAAGGGGGTAATCTGCTCGCAATAGATCTCGCACTCATGTCCCATATTTTCGGCAATTGTCAACAACTGCGGCAATCCCAGCCGCGGTATATAAGTCTTGCTGAAAATATGCAGACCGGGAGCTTTCGGCTCGATACCGATAATAACCATAATTTCACCGCCTTAAATTCAAGATTATGATGCTTTATCAATGCGGCTTAACCTGTTTACGGATGTTGAATAAACAACCTTTATATAAGCAGTCAACAAAAACTCGAATTCAGATGAAAAATAATCCGGACACGTCAAGCCGATTGGAGCTCAAAAAAGCTTAAGGGGAAGGCTCTCTCGGCCCGAATCCCGTATTACGGCCTAATAACCGCTCTCAGCTTCTCCGGGGCGTCCTGCATCTCTTCTATGCTATATTCCCAGGTGGCCGAATTCCCCTCGGTCGACGTCGCGTTGGATTCCAAGATATCGCCGGGAAAATCGACGGTTACGCGAACTTTGCGATTGGCCATAGATTCCACAAGCTTCTTCATCTCCTCGGACCAATTTTCTATCGCCTCGGCGGCTTCCTTCATATCGAGGTCGCTAATATCGTCTTCGTTGTATTCATCGGCGTATTCTTCCTCGTAGTCCTCATTGTAATAATCCTCGGAATCTTCGTAGCCGTACTCATCCGCCTCTTCGCCTTCGATATCCTTATCCATGAACGGCTGGGAAAAAAGCCAGGTTCCGTTCGGCTGTCTGGTGTAGATAGCCTCTGTGTCAACCGGCGGCGAGTATTCTTCGTCGTCCGGGGAAAGAGCGTCGAAAAGGGCATCGAGCTTGTTGACGTCATCAAAAGAAAATTCCATATCCCATACCCTGGAATCGTCGGTTTCCGATGTTTCGTAGGCCAGCATTTTTATCCCGGCGTTTCTTGCCTTCAACGTCTCCTCTATTTCAGATTTCGAAAACATCGTCCCGGCGGGGTCTTTCGGTTGAGTACTGCCTCCCGACTGCTCGGCCATCGCCTCGCTCATCTGTTTGATCTGCTCGAGATACACTTTTCCCACGGCGTAATGGACTTTGACCGTTCCGGAGCCGTCCTTGTTTAAGACCATGGTTTGTTCGTAATCGAAACATCCGGCGATCAGTAACAGGCAAAACGCCAGTAAGAGAATAATCCGTTTTTTCATCTTAGCTCCTTTCGTTCGGCACTCGATATTCAGCAAATCGAGTGGAAATCAATATAGGGGATCGGGTATATTTATTCCAATAAAATAACGGTTTTCCGCCGTCGGATGTTCGCTCCAAGCAGGAGGACGCCGATGGGATCTTGTGCGCGGCAATAACGACCTACTCCGAATACGGCACAAGTATCGGAGCGTCACAATATGACAGCATTGCTACCCTGAAAAATCGGATGGGAGATCCGCGAATCGGAAGACTCGACGCCAGAGGACATGAATATTACAGTTGGGCGTTGACAATGGAGTTTTTGGCCGAGAAACGCGGATTGAAATTCGTCGAAATCCTGAACCACAGTATAGTTAGCGAGGATTCCTTCGACCGGATGATGGCCTGGTACCATGCCGATGGGATCGAATAATTTCCTGGAAAAAGAGCGTCTCTGGGAAGAGTATTATATACAAAATACCCCGAATAATATAGTCAATCGGGATACGTATGAGATTATACGCATTAAATAGGCATTATTTTCGTGTTGACAATAACTTTGATGGCGATATAGTGCGAATGCCAAAGACCTATTAATCAGAGAGTTATTTTAATTCAAGAAATGAAGGGGAAACCATGACTAAGCGATTATTATTGCTTTCGTTTGCGGCATTGCTCGCGAGTGTTTCATGCAATCATTACTTTAATTGCTCAAAACGCGGTACCAGTTCTATCTTCGTGGCAAATTTCAATTCGGATATCCCCGGATCCCTACCGGCGTTTTCGACACCTTTGCATTATGGGCCTCCAGGAGCCAGCCTCGATATTCAGGATGGTTCGAGCACTGTCGAGGTCGTAAATTCCACGGCTTTGGGTTCGAATGCTATGAGTATCACCCGTGGTTATCCGGCTCCTATTATCGACGCGGTTGTCGGAGACAACGGAACCGCTCCTCATAATTCCGGAAAATACTATATCGAGTTCACAGCACACGCAGAGACAATCCCCGAATATTTGATCGCCGGTATCAGTATATCTGCCAGATCAAGTACGAATAAGGCGGCTTTTTTCTTAAAGCTGTATGATAATTCTTACCATTTGTTCGACGGAAGTTCGTATGTTCCTCTTGGCGGAACCTATGATCCCACCGCTCCTCATTTTGTTCATATCGAGTTGAATCTTGACTCGCGAAACTACTCGATCTGTATAGACAACAAAGTAGTGGTCAACAAAAAGGCGTTTTTAACATCGGATTTTATGGATCTTCACTCTTTACAGTTTTTTGTCACACCGACAATTACCGAAGCTTTCAAAATGGTATATGTGGTTGACGATATGAGGATTACTAAATAGAATCAGAGACGATTTTCCAAACCTGCCCCCCCTCAACCGCTCCTCGCATCGTTTCAACGACTCCCTGTTGCCGGGCCGGTAGAGCATCTCCATGGCCGTCTCATATTCGCGCCATTGGTATTTATCATGCTCGACAGGATCCAGACGAGGCTCCTGCCCGTTGGCTATCCGGGCTAAAAAGACGATCTCGGTAATCTGATCTACCGGCCGATCGTACATCTTTCGCATCTCATCCGGGATAGCGAAAATATACGAATAATCGATCATCTCCATATCGACAGGATCAAAACCCGTCTCCTCCTTGAGTTCCCGCAAGGCCGCCGTTAAATAGTCGCTATCGGTATCCTCGACACCTCCGCTGATCCCCTGCCAGAATCGCCGGCAAGGGGTCACGCGATGCATAAGCAGGTATTCCCGATGATCGCCGTTTCGTCGGACACAATAGACCGCTACTTGAATCGGTTGTCTGGACATGTCCTGAATATAAGGTCGGAAGGCATTGAACACAATTCCAAACCCTATTAATGAAAAGATCAAACGCTGCCGCTTATCGCTTCATGACACCATGTTATCGTTGACGACTTAGCCGTCGATAGCGGTAGAATATGTCTATAAAGCTCTAATTGTAAATATAGTTGACAGCGACATATTCGCTTGACAATATTCTCACATCCCCTTTATTGGTTAGATGAAATCTTGGGAAAATAAAAGCGCTCACCTGTTCCATATACCGGTTATGGGCACCGGGTTTACCATCGATACGCCCTTAAAGGTGGCCAGATTTGGCTTATCATCGGTTATCTCGATTTTAGACGATGTTCTTATCGAGCAGATGCGGAAATTTCACTCCCTGAAAAACGACCTGCCTTACAAGGCGATAAGAGATCACGAGAAGGATGCCCGCGCCAACAGGATAACCGCGTATCTGAAACTGGTTGACGATCTTGTTCGCGATCAGGTGACGGCCTTGCAGTCATCCGAATTCGAGCCGGGAAGCGAGATCACTCGCTATTTCGAGATGCTCCCTGATTCCCCGTTGAAAAATTTGTATCTTGAAATGCGTTCCGCGACCGATCCGAAAGAAAAAATCAGCATTCAGGATTCTCTTCGAAAATACGCCGTGCCGGGGAGTATCGATGTCAACATCATGACCAAGGTCGATCGCGATAATTATCGCCGGGGCAAAAAGCTCCCCGTGGAATATTGCACCGCCATGTCGGCTCTGCGCGGCTACGCCAAAAGCCCGTTGAAATCATCGATCGTCTTCTCGGCGGGGATCAATCAACGCCTGTATGAGTACATGGGCGCTTTCGACGATTTCTTCCCGGACGATAACGGAATAGTCAATAAAAAGATCACTCTAAAGGTCAGCGATTATCGCTCGGCCATAATCCAGGGAAAATACCTCGCTAAAAGAGGTTTGTGGATTTCGGAATATAGGGTCGAGTCGGGGCTCAACTGCGGCGGTCACACTTTTGCCTCCGGTGGAAGCCTGATGGGACCCATTCTGAATGATTTCAAAACCAAGCGGGCCGACCTGATCGATCATCTGCACGAGATGTATATCAAAGCGCTGAAGAAGCTCGAACGTCCGCTGGTCGAGTCGCCGCTGGACGTGCGCATAACGGTGCAGGGGGGGATCGGTACAGCCGACGAAAGCGAATTTCTCATGGATTACTACGATCTCGATTGCGCCGGTTGGGGTACCCCATTCTTGCTGGTTCCCGAGGCGACCAATGTCGATGACGCTCACCTCGATAAACTGATTGGAGCTACAGACGCCGACGTTTATCTCAGCGACGTTTCTCCCCTGGGAGTGCCTTTTTGGAATCTGCGCGAATCGGCAAGCGAACAGACACGTCGGCGACGATTGGCCGACGGCAAACCGGGCAGTCCGTGTCCCAAAGGTTTCATTGCCGCGAATACCGAATTCTCGAAGATACCGATCTGCGTAGCGTCGCGGGGTTACCAGCGATTGAAGTTGAAGCAGATGGAAAAAGAGGATCTGACTCCCCAACAGCGTAACGATATCAAAGAGAGGATAGTAGTCAAGTCCTGCATCTGCCACGATCTTGGCGGCGGGGCGACCTTGAAGAATAAGATCGATCTCGACGCTACCACCGCGGTTTGCGCCGGACCGAATATTGTCAATTTCTCAAAGATAGCGTCGCTGGAGGAGATGATCTCGCATATTTACGGACGTTTAAACCTGCTGACCAGCTCCGAACGCCCCCACATGTTCTTAAAGGAACTTGCGCTCAATATCGAGCATTTCCAGGACGAGTTCCAGAAATCGTCGAAAGGGCTGATCGAGAGAACGTCGAAATATTTCCAGGGGTTCAGGGAGAACTTAGAAAGCGGCGTGGAGTATTACCGTCGTCTGGCCGACGAATTCAGCGCCGAGCAGAAAGAGCGATTTTTGAGCGAACTCGACGCCCTGCTCGAGGAAATCGAGAAACTTCTCCCCGCGCCGGCGGTGGTGACGGTGACGGCGTAGGGGCAAACGTAAAATTTCATAACACGAAAATGAGTATTCAACGGTAGATAAATATAATGATTAGCTACGATAAAAAGCTATCTAAAATGTCCAGTTTTCGTTTTCCATAAACTTTTCGACACTCACGCAAGAAATATCAAAATGATCGCATACATTGGGAATCTTAGCTGCGTTTGGCTTTGAACTTTCTTGAGTAACTACGCAGCCTTCAATTAGCTTTGCTTTTGCAATAACGAAAGGATCTGCAACAGGTTTTCCCTGATATTGTTCCTTTTTTCTAATCAAAGATTGAAAATGTTTTACTTCAAATATTTTAGATACAAAATCAAACTCATCACTGGTAGGAAATGAGAAAAAGTCCGGTCGATTCTTTGACCACTCCGATAGTCTATCCTCTTGGCCCTCAATTTCTTTCTGAACCTCACGCACGGATATGATAGACCCATTCGTAGCTAGATTATCGAAGTTTTCCCATAAAGTAGGGAATCGTTCCAGATAGTAATATCTAAATAAGTGTATAAGGGAGGAACTGTCGAAAACGTAGATCAATCGGCAGCCCCTTTATCATATAATAAGGATTCCATGCCGATAACAGATTTTACTTTTACTCCAAGGTAATTTGCTAATTGGTCGATTGAGATTCGCTTCTGGTAATATCTCCTAAATGCCATTTCAAGATAACGGCTTCCCAGATAAACTCCCTTCGTTCGATAATAGTCGGCTCGCCCACCGGATTTTGAAATATCTTTGGCCCATTGTTTAACTTTTTCTTCATAAAACTCCTGAGAAATCAATTTCCTATCCAAGTATTTACGCAAAATCACTTCGCGGCTTACATGGTATCGATCTGCCAAATTACTGAAAAGCCCATCAGTTAGTGGAACACCCCTTACCTGTGATAAAAAATCCCCTTCTGGAACTAGAAATTCACCGGCAAAATTATTACATAGAACTTCTATTATTCTGCTCTCTCCCCTTAAATGGCGTATGTAATTTTCTATTCTTGTATCAACACCACCAGTACCCATCAATAAATGGGCAAGTTCATGGAACAAAGTAAAAATTTGTCGAGTATATGGCTTACTATTATTTATATATATAATTGGAAATTCTTTATCATATAAACAAAATCCCGAAAAAGAATCCTCTTTAAAAGCCTCTTTAAATACGAAAATACCGTGGTTCTCTAATGCATTTCGCCAAAAATTAAATGCCCTATTAGTGTCTTTCCATGATGTTTGCAGCGTTAAATCTATATCCAAGTATTTTCTAACTAATTTTGACATTTTCTTTACATCAATATCTGAATTAATTTTTAGTTCTTTCAAAATATTGTGCAAGGCGGGATTAATATGATCATTCAATTCAAGTAGGTTGATTTGCATTGCTCTCGCTTGCCTTATTAAAAAACGCATACGAGGTGATAATCTTGACACTTCAAGTTCCGGCAATGTTCGGAAGGATTGCTTTGGGGATTCTTCTTCAGGCGGTTCAGGAAAAAAGAAAAGGGCAAGTGGTCGCTTGTAAATCTCGTATGCTAATCGCTCCAATTGGGAATAAGTAGGACTTTCTTCCCCGCTCTCCCAAGCCTCGATGGTTTCTGCGGAAACACGCTTTCGATTGATTTTTATTACCACATCATCGATGGTGAATCCTGCAGTTTCTCGCGCCCAGCTCAGGACGATAGGGTTAATTGGAATAGCTTCGCTCATTCACATCTCTTTATATATCTTGGCGTCCTTTTATCTAAAACCCCTATAACGCGAATTACAACGTAATGCCTGTAAAACTCAAACATACTAAGCACGCTCTCTATTCAATTCGGTAAATCTAAACACACCCGTTTCATAGAATAATTTAGTATTTTATGGCCGATTGTGCAATAAAATCCTTCATACTGGAAACAAATCCTATAGCCTCTTAACGGAGAATTTATTCCAGAACTTGGATTATAGACACATTTACTTATAATAGCGGTCCTCATATTTCGTATATATTCCTGAGGTTAAAAGTAGGCAACGGTTCGAAAAGAGATGCGGCTTATAAGCCATTCTGGGCTTAAATCGTATGTAACGCGATGTAATTCTTTGGCAAAAACTCATCTCTTGAAAATCGTAAGGTGTTGATATCCAACATGTTGGGTTTTCCTGCATATGTAATTATCTATTGTTTTCGCTTCGATATTTCCCCTACACCTCCTCCCAGCCCCCCCAGTAAATACCGCTGGCGTTTTTCTCCGGAGTATCCATATTATCCCCCATGAAGAGGCAAGCGGGAATACGCATAGCCGTAATCGGAGGCGGTCCAGCCGGAATATTCGGGGCTATCTCGGCGGCGGCTTGTAACCGGTCGGCGAAAATCGTCCTGTTCGAGGCCACCGACAAACCGCTTTACAAAGTCGGTATCTCCGGGGGCGGGCGCTGTAACGTTACCCACCATTGTTTCGAGCCGGCCGAATTGGTAAAAAATTACCCGAGGGGATATAAAGAACTGCGGGGGCCGTTTTCCCGTTTTCAGCCGCGGGATACGGTCGCCTGGTTTGCGAAACACGGTGTACGGCTCAAAGCGGAGGATGACGGCCGGATGTTCCCGACCACCGATAAATCGTCGACTATTGTAGATTGCCTTCTGGAGGCCGCCCGCCAATCGGGTATTTTGATCAGGCTCGGAACCAGGGTGAAACGGATCAAGCGTCTGACCGGCGATGCCAACACCTCGGAATTCGAAATAGAGCTTCGGGATAAGATTCTTAAACGGTTCGACCGGGTTCTGCTGGCCACGGGAGGCATCGATCAAGGGCATCGATTGGCTAAAGAACTCGGGCATAATATCGTCGCCGGTGTTCCATCGCTGTTTACGTTTAATATTAAGGATCCGCGTCTCGACGGTTTGGCGGGGACTAGTTTTCAGAATGTGAAATTGGCTCTGGCAACCGGCGGCTGCAAGAACCCGGAAGAGACCGGTCCGCTTCTAATCACTCATTGGGGATTGAGCGGCCCGGCCGTTCTAAAATTATCGGCGCGGGAAGCGCGCAGGCTTCGCGAGCTTCGATATCACGCGGAATTAATCATCGATTTCCTCCCGGCGCTGAGTTCCGACGAGGCATATCAGACTATTCTCGAATACAAAGACAAGAACGGAAAAAAACATGTCCATCTCTGGAGTCCCTTTGTCATCCCCAAAAAATACTGGAGCCGAATAGTCGATCATTTGGGAAGCGCCGGGGAAACCGTATGGGCGGATCTGACAAAAGAAGCGATGAAAACGATAGCTTCGGAATTGACCGGCGCGAAGTTCGCTGTCAACGGAAAGGGAGAGTTCAAAGATGAGTTTGTCATCTGCGGAGGTGTCGATCTCAAAGAGGTCGATTTCCGAAACATGCAAAGCAAACTTTGCCCCGGCCTGTATTTCGCCGGGGAGGTTTTGGATATCGACGGTATCACCGGCGGATTCAACTTCCAAAACGCCTGGACTACCGGCTGGATCGCCGGAACGAGCATGGCAACATAGCTTGATATATCCTATGAGTCTTTAACAGATAGTGTTTTTAGAATCGGTTTAAACCGGGGACATAAAATTATTGGCAGGAGTTCCCTCGTGGCGGCGGGCTTCCGTACCTGCTACTTTACACGGTCGAGTGCGGAGACTCGCACATAATAATCGACTGGAGAAGTTTTGTGGTTGGCGTACCTCCCGGTGCGCCGACGATCACAGATAACGTAGTGCACGAGGATGTACACCACGCACAGGATGCGCGCTAGTTATAGCCTGCCATGACTGTAATATATTTAAGGCTCCCTCACTCTCAGGCAAATATCGATCGCCTGGCCGTATGCGTGAGGCTGTTGGGACGTTATTCGTATGGTCGTCAACTCAGCGAAATCCCGCTCGATAGTAAAATTCATGCTATCCGATAGATCCCAGTAATATCGCTCTTCATCGATATCGATAACGAGTATTTGCGATTGGCGAATTTGTTCGGTCGCGGCCAGAAACTCCAGTCGGTAACGCTCTTCCTGGTTGAAAAGCAGCCATACAATTTCCTGCCTGTGAGAGTTGAGCCTGGCGCAGGGCATAGTATCCGCGTATATCGTATCAATATACAGAGTATCGACATATAACGTGTCAGTAAATATGATAGTGTCAGGCACGAACACGGTGTCCGCGGACGGTTGCGTGATTCTATCTATGTCAAGAGGTCTCGAGCAGTTTAAAATACTCAAAAACCCGATATTAATTGCCGCCCATATTAAGAATATTACGAACCTCTTCACTGTCCGCCTCCCAACAGGAGATTGAGGGTAACGAAGAGCAGAAATTGATCACCTTTAAGCCTGGATTTACTTTCTCCGGCGATATTTTGATTGGCGGTATTCTGAACCACCGTAATTGACAGAAAATCAAACGGCGTTACACGCAATCCTATTACGGGGCCTTCGGACATCTTCACATATTCACTATATCTCCGGGAAATTTCCTCGACATGAAGCCAACCGCCTGTTAATCCCACGGGTATATCCGCCAGGGGGTAAACGGTGGCAAGCGCTCCGGTCATACGTCGACGCGTATTCAAATCAAGATCTTCGAACCTGAAGGAATCGTTCCAGAGGGTATGGCCGAAAATCCCCTCGATAAATATAACCCTCTTCCAGGTGATCGCGCCCGTTATAATCGGCATTCCGCCAAACGGGGACGAGGAAAAACCGGCGCTTAATTGAATTCCCATATTCTCCGTTCCGGCGTGAAAGATCTCTTTTACCTCTGTAATATGCTGTTCTGCAGGAGGACGATCTTCTAAAAAATCAATCCGTTTTTCTAAATCAGAGAGATCCCGGACAACGCGCGCGCTCGCGTAACGATAAGAATCGCCTTTTACCTTTACGTAATTCGATTGAATAACTATTCGGTCTGAGTCGATATTGTATTCGGCGACCAGCAGATTTCGAAGGGTGAGCGCCCGGCCGAGGGCAAGACCGGGATTCTTGGCGTTGTGGTCTTGAGAAAAGCGGATACCGTCAGCGCCGCCGGTTACAATAGCCATACTCAATGGATATCTATGTAACGTGTCAGCCAACGCGCTTAGCTGGAGATGATATGGTTCGAATATACCGGGATCGGTATCGCTGCCGATCCCCGGTGGGAATCCGGTGATTATCACTTCTTGAGATTGCCCGACAACATGAAACGCGACGGCCAGAATTACCGCTATTTTAATCGATCTTTTCACATTACCTTCTTTTTAAAAAATACCGGCTTCCCTAAAAAGGGCTCTTAATAACCCCGATATTATCGTGGCAAAAACCAGTCCTGACGATAAAAAGAAATGGCAATATGTCATGGATGCTTTACAAGTATTTGATCCCGTTTATGTTGCGTCTCGCGGAATTCGGAGCGAAAAACGACTCTTCTTGCTCGGTTATATATAAATATGCGTAATCAAATGGGATTTAGTAAGATAAAGCAAAGTGTCCGCATTTTATTGCAGATAATGGAGGTTGCTCCTGCCCTTCGATTTGAAAAATAACTTGTTGCGTTATAGAGAGATACTGAATATTTCGCCAGCATGGTCTCTCATTTTGTAGTTACCGCAAATTCCATTTATTCAGGCTACTGCCGCCTAATACAATATTTCTACCGTATTTACAGTACGAAATTCGATTGCGCCACGCGATGGTCGATAGAAGCGGTTCGAAAGTTATAGATTGGCCAGCCCCGAGGACTGCCTGCCCGGAACGGTCTTGTGGTATAACCGTGTCCCGTGTTGATCTCAAACAGTATCAGGAGGCGACAACGTCCACTTGCCGGTCAAGTTCCGTTCTAACCGCGGCGGCGATGACATTTTTTGTAACCGGCTTTCTTACGAAAGCGCCTGCTCCCAACTTCTGGGCTTCGAATACTCGATCCGACTCCGAAAACCCGGATAGGATAATTGATTTTTGACGCGAATTAATCTCCAGGATACGCCGGTATGTTTCGGCTCCGTCAATTCCCCCCGGCATTACCATATCAAGGATCACGAGATCCTGTGGATTCTCCCTTAAAAATTCAATGGCTTTCTCACCGCTCTCGACAGAGCTGACCTGATATCCCAGCTTCTTTAGCAGCCGCGAGGTAACTTCGCGCTGAGTTTCGTCATCATCAACAATCAGTATTGTTTCCGCGCCGCCGGCCAGACGCTCGGATTTTTCCTTTCCGGCGTCCTCTCTGGTTACAGGGAAGTAGATGTAAAATGATGTTCCATGGCCGACTTTACTGCTCAAGTCAAGGTAGCCGTTATGATCCTTCACTACCGCGTCGACAACGCTCAAACCAAGCCCGGAACCGCGTTTCCTGTCGGCCGTCTTGGTTGAAAAGAAAGGATCGAGAATCTTCTCGATTATATCATCCTGAATGCCGCATCCGTTGTCGGAAACGGTGAGTTTGACATATTCTCCCCTGGGAACACGACCAAACGCGATCGAGGTATTATCGGCATAGTAGTTCTCGGTCTTGATGGTAATCTGGCCCACATCCTCTATAGCATCCTGAGCGTTGACTATTAAATTGGTGAGCATACGATGAATCTGGGCATCCCCGCCTTTTATATTCATCAGATCTTCGCGGAGGTCCGTTTTACAGGCCACCGCGTCCGGCCTTGATTCCATCTCCTGAACGGCTTGTAATACGATTCGATTAAGGTTGATTATATCCTGAGTATAATGTCCTCTTCGCCCCATTGTCAGAAGGTCCTGATTGATATCGGCAATCTTCTTCGCGGCGCTTTCGATAGCGTCAAGGAATGTATGGGCATTATTGTCGCGCGGAAGCTCATCGCGAATGAACTCAGGGTAAGCCAATATGGGCGCCAGGAGATTATTGAAGTCATGCGCTACCTGCCCGGCAATCATGCCGGCGGTTTCAAGTCGAGCCGCTCTTGATTCCAACTCTTGCAGACGTTTGAGCTCGGTGATGTCCTTGGCGATCGCGCAGTTGATCTCCCTGCCGCCAAATTGGATGAAATTGACCGTTATCTCCACCGGATAGATACTTTTATCCTTTCGCTGGTGAATAGTATGGATGACGAATGATTTCTTTTCTTTCAGTTCAGCCCAATGCGCCGGCCAAACCTCCACCGGGAATTCAGGACTTATATCGTGCACAGTCATTGTGAGCAGCTCTTCCTTTGAGTATCCCGAAGCCTCGACCGCCGCGTAATTCACATAGACGAATTCCGCGTCCGGTCCAATCCAGTAAACAGCATCCGTCGAATTATCAACAGAAAACTGCGTAAGTCGTAACGCCTCCTCCGCCTGTTTGCGCTCGGTAATGTCCTGGATTGTTCCGAACATTTCGACCGGATTGCCATCTTCATCGAATTTCAAGCTGCCTAATCCATGTACCCACTTTTCCCGTCCGGTTTCTGCGTTTACTATTTTGTATTCCCTATCGAACTTTTGGTGTTTGCTTAAAACATCATCCTGAAAATAATTTAATATAGATTCTCTATAATCAGGATGAACGATTTGCAGCCAACTGGCTACATCCTCTTTGTAGTCTTCAGCTATTTTAAAAATATCATCCAATTCAACCGAACTTTTCCATTGACCTGTTTTAATATCCAAGACATAGTGCCCCAATTTGGCGATTCTTTGAGCGGCAAGAAGTTTATTTTCACTATCCTGTAATGCCTCCTCGGCCCGCTTGCGCTCCGTGATCTGGTCCTCAAGTTCATTGGCATATTTTTTCAATCCCGTAAGCAGACGGGCGTTTTGAACGCCAAGGGCGAGTTGATTTGTTATGGTTTTACAAAGATCGATTTCATGGTCGAGAAACTTGCGTGGCTGGCCGATGGTCCCCAAAATCAGTACTCCTATTACATTCTCCTCCTGCTTAAAGGGCAAATAGATAAGACTGCGCAACTGACGGATCTCAAAAACCTCTTTCTCCGCGGGAGAGAGTATAGCCAGTTTGGTATCGGGCAATATCACCGGTAGGCGAGTTGAGACCGCCTCCAGAATATGCGGATGATCTGCTAACTTTGCCCTGCGCAGGGATTCCGGCATTCGCGGATCTAATGGAGGCGTTGTAGCCCCTAATAACAACTCCTCTTCCTCTAACAAATAGATGGCGGCTGTCTCTATATCCAGCAATTGCGCTACTCCATCGCTTATAATCTGCAGTACAGTTTCCAGATCTAATGTGCCGCTTATACATTGGCTGACTTTTAGCAGGATGTTTTGTTCAAGAGTATGCTTTTTTAGGGCGGTTTCCGCCTGCTTGCGTTCGGTGATATCGTCTATGATGCAAATAGAGCGCACAAAATTCCCTTGTTCATCAGTGATGGAGGATGAGTTTATTCTTACGTCAATGAGCCTGCCGTCTTTTCGAACCATTTTATATTCTTTATTGCGGGCGGTTCCGGTAGTTATTAATTCCGATAATGATTTCTGCGCTTTTTGATGATAATCAGACTGAATAATCTTGCCCATATTTTGCCCGATTATTTCTTCACGCTTATACCCGAGTACCTTTTCAATTCTATTATTGCAGTCCACAAGCGTTCCCTCTGAGTCCACGGATGTAATCAGGTTTGCGGCGGTTTCAAAGATCAAGCGGTATTTATCTTCACTCGTTCTCAGCGCTCGCTCCAGCAAATATTGTTGTATAGGTCTGAAAAGCGACAGGTAAAATACCGGTAAGACACACGCCACGATCAACGTGGCATCGAAGAACACAGTCATCCACGTGCCCATGCGGGGTAAAACTGACAGAAACATCATGATGAGGGCTTCCGCCACAAAAACGCAAACTGTAGTCACAACCAGAAGACGAACTGGCGTGCTATTGGTAAAGCGCTTCCCGCTGGTTCCGCGCCGCATATACCTCGTCTCCTCTAATCCTTCGGTCAGACGCAAGTTTGATGTTTTGTCATCAATCATTCGCGGTCTCAATTCTATCGGTTAAACGAAACCAATCAAATTGACCTTATTGAAAAGCAAATGGCTCACCTATTTTTATCGACACATTATGCATTAATTTTACAGGTGTGATATTAATTTATTGAACAGGCTTCGCCGCGCAACTGATTGTCACACAGGGAGATAATGGCCGTGCCGGACGCGCCTAAGGAGAACAAGCTCGCGGTCTTCCGGTTTCACCAAGGGGACGTTCTAATCCATACGAATCCGCAGAGACCGATCTGATCTACGGTCCCGATTATTCTACATCGCGCTGTCAGTCCCGGCTTCGGCGGGATTTCCTAACCACCCGGGATATCGTAAGGAGAGGATTACCGGCGATACGGAATCAGCTCATCAATTCTTTTCCGACACATGTGGCGGCGCGTTATTGTTGAAGCAGTCACGGGCGAATTTCCAGGAACCATCCGTTTGTTTTTCCAGGATGGACAGATATTTTCCGTTACCATTAATGATCTTGCCTTCTTCTTTGGGAGTCATCGTGTATGTGTAATTGGCTCGAGCGAATGCCCAATTGCCGGCCACCCTGACTTCCTCGGTATTTATGGTCATCTTCAAGTTGTAAAGATCGAAAGAAGATTGCGATCCCGCCTTGATATTCTCTTTTCCTACGACAGCGGGATTATCCGGCGGCATATGTATCCCGTCTTCGGCCCATAGAGAAATCCATTGGTCTATATCACCGGCATTGATACTGGAAGCATATTGGTCGAAAACGCTATTGATCGCAACAACATCGGCTTCGACGTCAACTACTTCGCCCTGTTTTCCCGCAGCCTAAGATAACGAACAGCGGGAAAAAAACGATGGCAACTCGCAATATTGATTTTCTCATCTTCTTCCTCCTATTAGGGTTTTACAAAAAAATAGGAGGTCAAATCGATTGAGGCTTTTCTGGTAAATATCTAAGAGATTTCTCCAGATTTGCAAGATAAAACAACCGGTAACCCGCAGCTTGGGGCTTGTTGAAAACGTCATTGCGAGGAGATCCCGACCCTTGGTCGAGAACGACGAAGCAATCTCTAATTTATTCGCTTTTAGTGAAAATAGATTGCTTCGTCCCATCTGCGATAGGACTCGCAATAACAAACATTCGGCATTTTCAACACTCCTATTGCTGAGGAGAACATCCGCCCCTTATCAAATATCTAAGGATAAACTCGTTGGAAGGTAATCGAATAGGGGCTTGGCGTTTTATATTAGTGAAATTAGCTCCTGGCCAAGCGCGGCCCGGATCAAGAATCTTCTTCGGTTTGGTTGCGGATTTTAAGGCTATGGTCGGCAATCCGCTGAGAGTCTACCTGATGCCGGTTCAGCACGCGAGATGTGACCTCAACGGCGGCTTCTCGTTCGGCCGGAACTACATCGTCAGCGCCAGCGGCCAGAATCGGCTCGATGTCGAGCAAGTAATGAGTGCGCACTACTATATGTAAACTCGAAGCAAGTTTCCTGGCAACCCGCACGGCATGCTCCGCCGCGCCCGGGTCGTTGATTAGAATTACTAATTCCCCCGCGTACTCCACGCCCATTCTCAAAAGGACATCCTGATTGGTAATATCGCCGAAAAAGGCGTAAACGCTCTCTCGCGACGCTTTTCTTACATTTTCCACGCTTATATCCACAATAACATGCTCGATTCCATAATCCTTAAGAGCTTTAGAGAGCTCCCTTCCAGCGAAACCATAACCGCCCACAATTACATGGTCTCGCATTTCAGAAACCAAACCCGTCACGTCCTCGGCCATTTCCACCTCGAGCAGTTGTCTCAGGCGAGGCAGCTTACCCAGCCATGCGATAAGACGGGGGCCGATTGACATAGCGAACGGGGTAATGAACATGGAGAGAATCGCTACCGATATCAAGCTGTTCTCCAATGTCTTATCAACAAGGCCGCTTCCTTGAACAGAAAACAAAAGGACGAAAGAAAACTCTCCGATTTGAGCCAGGGCAATCGCTGTCATCATGCAAACTCTTAACGGCATGCGCAGGATCTTGGCTATAATAAAAACAATCACGGATTTTCCGACCAAAACCGCGAACAGGATAGCCAGAACCAGGAACATGTTTTCCATGATAATCGACGGCACCAGTAACATTCCAATCGAAACAAAAAATATACTCGCGAACACTTCCCGGAAGGATAGCAAATCGGCCAGGGCCTGATGTCTGTATTCGCTTCCGGCAACGACCAGTCCCGCGAGAAACGCGCCTATAGCGAGAGAAGCGCCTGAACTGGTGATTAGCCATGCCGTGCCTATGCATATTAGAAAGACGGTGAGTATAAACAGTTGTCGCTGCCTGGTCTTGGCGATAAAATTCAGTATTCGAGGCACAATTAGGAGCGCGGCAAGCAATACCGCGACGATAATGCCAACAGCCCGCAAAATCGTGAACAAATAAGCATTGGCCAGAATATCGGTTCCGATCAGTATCGGGATAGCGAGCATCATCGGTATGACGCTGAAATCCTGAAATACGAGTATGCCCAAAATCAGGCGGCCGTGAGGAGCGTCGATCTCGCCTCGCTGTTGTAAGCTTCGCATAACTATAGCCGTACTCGATAAAGCCAGCAGGAAACCGATAAATAAAGCGGAGTTGCCCGGTATATCAAATGCCCTCGAAATCGCGAAAACCGCGAGCACGCTCAATCCGACTTGCAAAGCGCCGCCAACGGCAATCTGTTTCCAAAGACGTCTGAGTTTTTCTAAGGAAAGCTCTAATCCTATACTGAATAAGAGCAGAGCGACTCCGAACTCAGCCAGAACCTCAACCTGATGAACGTTATTGATGAATCCAAAGCCATGCGGTCCGACTATTACTCCGGACAATATGAAACCGGCTATGGCGGGAAGTTTCAACTTATGGAATACGGTTACGATGATCACCCCGAAGCCGAGAATGATTACCAGGTCCCGTAAATAAGCCAGTTCGTTCATATCTCAGGATACCCCTACAGCGGCCATCGACTTCACCATTAATCGTAATGATAGACGCAAGCAGACAAAGAGTCAATCTCAATAAAGGCAATGCCTGCTTGTTCCGGCCGCCGATGAGAACCCTGGTATGAGCGAAATAGAGGTGAGTAATTGAGAAGAACTAAGTTCCGGATAACTCCGGGGTTTCTGAAATCTATGGGGGGGGTAGTGTTCACTCTCAGAAAACTTTGATCGTATTCGAATTCGATGTGCGGCCACACGACGCTATGATTAGCGGAAGTCGTTGGAAAATAGTCAGCTATGACTGATGAAAGCTGGCAATCGCCATTGGTGTCATTTCATCTGTCGATGACCCTTTAGCAGGATCAATCCGATCCCAACGTGAGACAAGAGGCCTGCCGATAACATAATCTCGTACGGCAGGTTGACAATCGCGCCCAGCATTATCGCTATGATTCGCAAGTCCCTCTTGATGAGCTTGCCGAATAGACCCCCTGGAGGTTTCGACTGATAGCGAATCACAAACTCCTTCTTGACGTAGCTTGCCATGATGAAACCCGTTAGAGCGAATATCGCACCCAGCCATACGGCTGCATGCGGATGCGCATGCCAGTATCCGAAAGAAACACCAGCCACTATCGCTGTGTCGGCATACCTGTCCAGAATTGTATCAAACCACCCACCGAACTTACTGGACTGGAATCTGAGCCTGGCAACCTCGCCATCGCATCCGTCGACTATAGAGGATAACTGGATCACCAGACCGGCCAGGATCGTCCAGATATATCCGCCCGGACAGAACATTATTGCTCCGATGATGCCGACCGCAAAGCTCAGCAGAGAGATCCCGTTGGGGCTGATAGGAGTGCGGACAAGTATCTCAGAAATCCGGCGTGAGGCGGGACGGTTTAAATAACGGGCAACGAAACCATCTTCGTCGGGTTTCGACAGACTCTGCAGCAAAGCCCTCTTGGCACGACCCAGACTCTTCGGTGTGTCGACGTCGAACCAGAACCGCTCGCCAATTGTGACGGCTCGGAATTCGCGACTCCTTATCAACTCAACGAGCCCGGCTGAAAGGAAGTGTTGACCTCTGTTCCTGGCAACCTCCAGAGCGTCAAACAGGGAGGGTTGACAGAGGAAGAGCCCGGTATCTACGGCGTCGAAGGACGTCTTTTCCTTGCCAATTCCGGTAATGACATCTCGATCCAATTCTACTTTAGTGGCGTCATCCAGATCAAACACACGCTCGGAGTGACGGTCGACGGCTAGCAGGCAGTCTGTTGTATTTATTCCCGCCACGAGCAACAGTCGTAAAATCGCGGGATCGAAAAGGTGATCACACATCAAAAGAAAAAAGGAACGATTTATGTAAGGAGCCGCTGATAGAGCGGAGGATCCATTCCCCTCTCTCCAATTCGGGTTTTCTACCGGTTGGATCAAGACGGATAATCTCTGTTCGAGCGCCTTCAAGTAAGGGACAATTATGCGCGAACGATATCCAATCACCACATAAAATTCTAGTACCCCAACTTCTTTGCACGACAAAATGACTCTTTCCAGAAGAGTCAGACCGAGCACCGGGGTAAGAGGCTTTGGGCTTCCTCCATTCAGCCCGTTCAGGCGGTGCCCCTCGCCGGCAGCCAGTATTACGGCAGGTGGTACAGGCTCCGAAAAGGCTGGGACTGCTGTTTCAGCTATTATGTGCATACGGTATCACCTTTCAATTGTTGAACAAGAACCGCGTGTATTTCGGGCGAGCCGCTGGCAATAATCGAAAAACGTTGCGTTAGATCTATGATTTCAGGAATCGGTTCTCCTTCCGGTCCGGATATGGTTCCTCCTGCCTCGGTGAGAATGAGAGAGGGAGCCAGGAAGTTCTCAGGTGTAAGGCGACCGCGCAAATCTAAATGCGCGTCGAGGGAACCCGAAGCGACTAACGTTATTGCTTCAGTAGCGCATCCTAAGGTGCGAACCCCCCGGGCATGCGAAAGGACATTGGCCAGGGGCGCTCTCACAGCAAAATGGTTCATTTCGCAACTGATCATGGCACTGGTCAGAACGTCGCATGAGCTTGTGCTGATCTGTTTACCGTTACAGAACGCGCCGTTTCCCCGCACAGCAGTGCATATCTGCCCGGTAACCAGGTTGCCTACCAATGCGTATTGGACTGATTCAACCGTGATCGAGCATGAATGCGGTATTAAGGCCACAGCCATGCCCACAGGCGTTATTCCGCGAGCAAAGTTGTCGGAGCCGTCTACAGGATCCAATACTACGGTGAATTCCGGCTGCCCGTTACCAAACTCGCGAGGCGAACCTTCTTCTGACAGCAACTCGACCGGATAAGGAAAATGCTCCTTAAGATAGCTGCAAGCCGCTTCATCGGCTGCAAGATCGAACCATTTGACGAAATCCCCTTTGGCGTTGCGCTCAGTCATCCCGGTAAATCCAACGTCACTCGCGGTCACAACCCGCTGAATATTCTGAAAGATTGACTCAAGATGAGTCATAATCGAAATCGACGTATTCATAGCTAATATCCTCTCAGTTGTTTGACGGAGAAACAACTGTTCTCATCTCTCCCCGTATTCCGTCTGTCCGGATCAAAGTTTGTAAAAAAATCTGTAGCGGGCGGATAAGTCAATAATAGAGGGGCGACAGAGTCTCCTTACCCCGTCTTTCTCCAATATTAACAATTTATAATCGCCGGCTTCCCTTGTCAACAGGTATTCTTTGGGGAAACTAGCGGGCATGCTTACAATTATAGGCATGCCATGCAGTTAAGTCGCATAGGTTGAACCGCCCGCGGCTTCGACATTTATCCAATTTGCGAATCAAGGTAAGATATCTATGTCATTTAATTTGTAATAACGGGATATAAAGCCCATGTAATAATTTAAAAAGTAAAAAACCATAGCAGTCGCCAAGGCAAAATCTATGGTGGGTGAACTTGCGGCCTACCCGCGGACGAAAAATCACGGGGCATTTTAAATAAACTGAATTACGACCCCATTTACTCCACGCCGCGCTGTCAGTCCCCGCCCGTGGCGGGGGTTTCCCGGCAGTCGCCGGTTTCCCCCGGTTATGTCAATGTTAGACCCGGCCTGAGACAGATTTTATGGGATTATTTGCCTATCGAAGTTCAGCAATTTCTCAATTGGCCCGTATCTAAATTTATATATGGCAACTTATCTAACCGGAACATTTATCGCAGAAATAAACGATCTCACTATCTCAAATGACTGCCTTAAAAAAATCGAACGAGATGGATAACTTATCGGTCTTTGCAAATCTAATATCGAGGGTCCATCGGATAATTCAGACTCAAATAAATTCTCTAATTCCCTGACGAATCTTTTAAACCAGGCTCGATATTCATTTCTAATTAAGAGAAATTCCTCAATTATCCGAGTGTAAAGTTCCGGGTAGTTCGCAATTAAATCAAAAACATAGTATAGATCTTTATTCATTTTATTCATTTCTCTCTTGCGATATTCCAATATGAGTATCTTTTGGAAGATGTAGCGGGCAGGATGGGGCACTATTAAGTCTAAATCAATATATCCGCCATTATCTAATTCCTTTTTAATAGAAATGCTTATCGTGTTTTTTAATAGTACATTTACATATCTTAGCTTCTGAGCACTCAATCCACTTTGAACGTAATGAGCATTTTTTGGATCATTGCCAACTTTGTAAGTTATGAATTCTATCTCTGTCTGGTCTTCTTCACGAACATATTTTGTTACAGGGGGACCGTTGTATCCATGGAATAACTCGCATTTGAATCCTGCCTTGGCTAATATGGAATCAATGGGATCTTCATCTACGATCGGGATATTCAACTCAGATGCTAAATCAACATCCATCGTTCCCAGCGGCGTTGAACCGGGTGGGTTTTTCACCAGATAATTATGATAAATATATGGAGCCCATCCTCCAACCACAATTAACTCAGCAATATATGGTTTAAGGATACTTAATATTTCATAGAACTTATTATTATCCATATTTAGGGTAATTCAGAGAGTTTTAGCTTTTCTTTAAGCTTTATTTTAAATAAATGTTCCGCTGCCTCTCGGCCTCTTTGGGGATAATGATAAAGATCCAAAAATAGCTGTATATCTGAAACGAGTGGGACGAAATTTCCCGTAATATGGCTATCATAAAATACGCTGGTTTCATAATAGGGCTGTATGATAAACAAATTTGCATCTTGCTTCGCAGATATTAATCCTAATAGATTTCGCCATGGCTCGGGTGGTCCGTCTATATACATGTGGACACCCTGATATCTAACCCACGGCGCAACGTAATCTCCCGCAGCATGAAGCGTAAAACAGTATTTTTGGGAAGGTAGGTGATCTGCCCTCATGACTATTTCATTTATAATTGAATGTTGTTTGCCAACATTGAAGAAATATGGGGTTATCTGGTTTAAGCGCTCGAATCTATAAAATCCGAGCCATTCGGAGAGAAGTTCCTTGAGTCTTACTAACTTTATGCCGGAATCTTTCACTCGTACGATATATGATGACTTTTCAAGCGCCTTAATTACTGCCGATATATGACCGAGGCTTACGCCAGTTTCCCGATGAAGATCTCTAATTTTCCTAATGCCTTGCACATCGGTCAGCAATTTCTTTAGGATAATTGATGCTCGGTCCCTAAAAATAACAGATGTCTCCCTTTTTTCTGGGAAGAGATTTTTATCCGTTTCTTTGCTTATAAGAATACCAGGGGCTGATATATATATATTTCCAGAACAATCTATATATCCAACCTCATTTTCAATGCAACGTTTACGAATTTCGCCACTTACGAATTTAGCTAGTATTATCGGAAGCGCTTCTTGAAAGCGCCGTGCAATATTCTTTACTTTTTCTATATCCCTTGTTAAATTAACTGGTCTTATTGAATCAATAACCTCGCATGCGAGATTAATCTTTATATTTCTATACTCAAGTCCCACTAATAAGTCTGGATATACAGGGGAAGAGTAATGTTGGTCGTGATGGGATACTTCAATAATGCTTACTCCCTGCATTTTGGTAAGATCATTTAAATTCCTTATTATGAGTTGGAGTATCTCTTCTTTTTTCATGCGTTCACTCCGCGATTACTGTTCACGTAACGTGAACAGTATATTTATACCGAACGCATTTGTCAACAGAATAATCCATTAGATAGATTCTACAATATCATCCGGCAACAAAAGCGACTGAATATAACTAATTATCAACAAATAAATATGAGGGATCGATTACTACCAAGTCAACAGACAAATCTATCCAATGTCGTGCAACTTCAAGTATTACGTCAGGTTAGCAGCTTCCATTCAAGGAATAATGGTAGCTATAAAAGAATCAACTAGTTATGAATCAATGCTCAATAGGGGATCGACGCTGTAAAGGCGGAGAATTTGCGGCCTTTCCCCGATTTACGATTCGGAATCAATATCCAAGGGACTGATACGGTCGTGGCTCTTCTAGGCTTTCATCTCAAACGAGCTGTTTTTTTCCGGCGCGTTTTCGATCATTAATATCCAAAATCGTTTTTCTCATCCTGATAGATTTTGGAGTTACCTCGACCAGTTCATCATCTCCGATCCACTCCATCGCCTGTTCCAACGACATCTTACGGGGGACATCGAGTTTGACGCCTATATCTTTTGTCGATGATCGATGGTTGGTCAGATTTTTCCGTTTGGTCGGATTGCAGGTCATATCCATATTCCTGGAATTTTCGCCGACAATCTGGCCGGTGTAGATATTTTCCGCCGGTTCGATAAAAATGACCGACCGCTCCTGGAACCCTTCCAGGGCATAGGCGGTCGCGCGGCCTGTTTCGATACTAACGACTGAACCCTTGCTTCTCGACACAATATTACCGCACCACGGACCGTAACCGACAAAACGGGACGCCATAATTCCGAGACCGCGGGTGTCGGTTAAAAACTCCGACCTGTAACCGATCAAGCCGCGTGTAGGGATTTTAAATTCGATGCGAATACTGTTCGTACCGATATTTTCGACTGATGTCAGCCCGCCCTTGCGTTTGGCGAGTTTTTCAATGATGATTCCCTGATATTCCTCGGGAACATCTATCATTAGCTGCTCCATAGGTTCCAAAACAGTACCGTGTTCATCGAGATGAGTGATGACTTCCGGGCGGGAAATACAGAACTCGAGCCCCTCACGACGCATTTCCTCGATTAAGATAGCCAAATGAAGTTCGCCGCGTCCTGAAACTTTCACACCATCCGAGCGGCCGATATCCTCCATTCGAAGAGCGACATTTACGCGAAGTTCTCTTTCCAGGCGTTCTTTTAGCTGACGGAGCATTATCGCCGTACCATCCTGTCCTGAGAATGGCCCGTTGTTGACTAAGAAAAACATCGAAAGAGTAGGTTCTTCGATCTCCAGAGGTTTTAACGCTTCTTTAGTGTCATCATTTTCGCTAAAGGTATCTCCGATTCCAATCTCCGGAGGTCCGGCTAACCAGACAATATCGCCGGCGGAAATTTCATCGGTTTCAACCCGTGTCAGGCCGCGAGTAATCCACATATGGACACCCTTTACTTTTGAAGAAGAAGCCAACTCCCAATCTTTATTCTGAGATGATGGATCTTTCAGCCTTGTAACCATGCGGGTGAAATCTTCGCCTTTTTTTAAAGTGCCGCGGAGAACCCGCCCACAGCCGATCTGACCGATATAATCATTCCAATCGAGAGAGCTGACCTGCATCAAAAAATCACCGTCCTGATCGACTTGAGGAGGAGGAACCTCATCGATGATCGTTTGAAAGAGGGCATCCATTCCATCAGGCTCTTCTTTGTCTAAATCATTGACAAACCATCCGTCAAGACCGGAACCATAGAGTACCGGGAAATGAGCCTGTTCGTCGGTGGCGCCTAATTCTATAAAGAGGTCGAATGTTTTATCGAGGGCATAATCCGGGCGGGCGTTCGGACGATCGACTTTATTGATAATGACAATCGGCCGAAGTCCGAGCTTTAGGGCGCGCATGAGCACGTAACGGGTCTGCGGCATCGGCCCTTCGTTGGCATCGACCAACAGCAGAACCGAGTCAACCATAGAGAGTACCCGTTCCACTTCGCCGGAAAAATCAGCGTGGCCGGGGGTATCTATAATATTGACGAGGTAATCATTCCATGATACGGTGCAGTGTTTTGAGCGAATAGTAATGCCGCGTTCACGCTCTAAAACGTTGTTGTCCATGAGCCTTACGGCGACTTCCTGGTTTTCGCGGAAAGTCTGTGTCGCTTTAAATACAGAATCTATAAGTGTCGTCTTGCCGTGATCAATATGGGCGACAATCGCGAGATTTCGGATGCGCGCGATATCAGTCATTACTCAATTCACCTTTCACCGGCAGAAATATCCGCCCGGTATCTTATTTTAAAAAAAATCCGCGGATTAAACAATTTTGCGAATAATCACGCAGAAAAAACCCCGAACAGATGTTTAGCTGTCCGGGAAATTATTAGAACCCTGTAAGTATAGGGTTAAATCTCATTTTGTCAACGATATTTTTGCGCCTGGGGTTCCCGGATTTAGATGTACGTGGACTTATGTGGAGATGAATAATAATCTCCCTTTTCACCGGGGTACAGATTTATGGCAGGGTCGACGAGAAGATTTCACCAACTGGGTGATCGAAAATACGGCCTGAGAACGGCGGTCGAAAGGGACTTTTCTAATCGACTTAAGCTCTTGGTATCTTCCAACAAGCGATCCCATGGGCTGCTAATTTTTGGCAGATTCCGTCGCCTAATTCAGTGCGGAAAGTCAGATAAGGGTGAGTACGTCCAATCCAAATACAGAGTAGTTTTTATCAACTTGAAGCGATAATCGAATCATATGACAATTAACATCAATCGAGTAAAGTGTTGTGACACAGAGAACTATGAACGAGTTAAAGTGTCGACTCTTTTTTAGGTTGACTACATGCATGGTAGAGTGATAATTTAATTACTCTGCGGTCATAGTCCGCTTTAGAATTGAAATTGGAAGGGGAGATAATAATGAAGAAGACGAACAGCAATTCTGAGCATTGCTGTATCTGTGAAGAGATCACGTCGGGTCAGCCAGCAAATGAAATTACCAGAAGATACCGAATCAAAAGTAGGATAGTCAGAACCTATCAAGACTTCGTGGTAGTACCATCAGTGTCGCCCCTTGCTGAAGGACATCTACTTGTTTTTCCTAAGCAACATGTTAATAGAATGTCCAATCTTCCGTTCCAACAAAGGGAACAGTTTGTTGATATAGCTTGCGAGTTATACGAAAAACTTTGTACTTTGTATGGAAACATATATTTATTTGAACATGGTATCGAGGGTTCTGGTCATGTTGCTTGTGGAGTGTATCACGCGCATCTGCACCTTGTTCCAATTAGCGAGCCGATGAGATCTCGAATTCACTCTTGCATTTATTCCGATTACCCACCTTTTCGAATTGGAGATTTAAGCGAGATATTGTATAAAAAAGGTCACAAGATGCCATACATACTTTACGGCAGTAACCCTAATAGTCTATTCCTCGGTGATGCGACTGCCATGCCCTCGCAATATGTACGCAAGCTCTTTGCCATGAATCTCAATTTGGAGTTTTGGGATTGGAAAGAATTGTCAGGAGTTTCTGAGTTCGCCGCGACTTTAACTGCTGGACTGCGTTGACGAATCCATAGGGGATTTCGCATGGCAAAGAAAGAGTTTAATATCACAACTAATTTTCATGAGGAACCACTTCGATCTATACTCAACAACATAACCGACCGCCTTAATTACAGTCATATCAAAGTCTCCGAATTCCCGAGATACGGACAATCTGGGGCAAAGTTAATTTTGGCCTACTTCGACGGTAAACCAGTTCCATTACTTATAAAAGTGGCACCCAGGGAGAAATCCGAGCGAGAATCGGCCGCAATAAAGACAATGCAAGAATACTTAGGTAACGACTGTAGTTTAAGGGTAGACGATTTGTTCGAAGCTGGCGAATTTGGAGCATTGGTCTACCAATATTATGGCGATGATAGAAAAGAAAAAGTCGAGAACCCTCGGACGTTAAGCAATGTTCTCTTCACAAAAAGGGATAGACTTGGCAAACTCTCAATTTCCTGCATTAAGGAGATATTGAAAAACTTGGAGAAGGCTCACAAACAATGTGTTACCCGACGTGTAAATACCAGGAAGCACTATAAAGGATACTTTCATAAATACAGATCGCGACAATGTCTTGCAACGGTTCTTGGTGACAAGAATGCTCACCAAGAATTCGAATACATGGGTGCTAATATATTCAATCCATTGATTTTTGAACAGCTGTTACCCTCATACGTCGATGTTCTACAAGGCCCGATGCATGGGGACCTACATCCTGATAACATTGTGCTGGATCAGCATAACCATCCGCATCTGATTGACTATGAGTGGTCAGTCCCAAATCGGGATGTCTTGATCGATTATGTACTCTTGGAAAATTCAGTGCGATTCAAGCATTTTCCAAGGTGCGCCAATGATAAAGAACGCTTACGGATGGACCGGCTACTTTTGAAACACGAAGTATGCCCGCGAATTAATTCTTCGGAGTATTCATCCGAATCATTGGAATATTTTCGGCAACTGGCATCGATGGTTGGAGTAATTCGAGACCATGCTAAGTCTGCGCTTGGTGCAAAATACTGTTACAATAGCTATTTATTGACTCAATTTATTGTCTTGTTCGGTGTTGTATATGTTGACGGTTACAATCCATTTGCAAGTGCACGAACTCTTGGGATGATTGCACGGAAACTCTTGAATGAAATCTAATAGAAAATATCAATTCAAGGATGAATGGGATAATATTGTTCTTTGTACTAATGACCAGAATGTTTCTCCCGTTCGGGCACCTGAAGGTTTTCTAAAAAACAAAGGACTTCTGAAGACTCTTTCACTATCTTTATCCCAGAGCGTAGGAGTTAAAGTTCTTCCTACACTGTTGATGATCGAAAACTGCTCCGAAGTGCTTGAGAGATTTGGTGAGATACACGGTTGGCCACTGATGGTGCGCATGGACTTCCTCAAGCTTCCTCGCCGTAAAACTTTGGGAGGAATTCCGGTCAAATCACTTCTAATTGCGAATCATATCAATCACTTCCTGTATGAAATGGAATGTTATCCCCTTTATCACCCTCATTTAGATAGGTTTAAAGATGTATATAGTTGTGGAATACTTATGTCAAGAGATGATACGGAAATGCAAATCGAAATTGTAGGCAGGGGTTTTGATGCAGCTGACTTACGACTTGGCTTGACGACACCTCACGAAATTATTAAAACTGATTCGATGCGGCGCGGCTTCGAGCGAATATCATTGATCAATGAATCAGTATACCATCGCCAGCGCATCGAGCGATTGCAACGGATGAACAGGCTTGGCGCCTATATTGATTATGCCAATAACTATGGTAGGCTCTTGAACGATTTATTCGTGCTTGAAGACAAGTATCAAAGACGAAATTTTAATATCGGTAGGCGTATTCCAAAACAGTACATTCCTATTCCAAACGAAGAAGTGGCAGATATTTGCGAATTTGGTGTCAAGATCCAGTCGGACGTACTACCTAATCTCCCCGTATCAAACAAATATGTTGCGTCGTTTTCATATGTTCCCCGCTACGGTTGGATTTTGTGGGACATTTTCGGAAGTTGGTATAATCGTTAGCTGGTTCCGGAGTATGATCAAGGACTATCCGGACAACCGGTAACCCACATTTTGCTGCGGGAAACATCAAGATCTTAATAAAACACCTTTACAAATCAATATTTCCCAAAATACTTTGCTTTAGCAAGATTATAAATCAAAGCTTCCCCGACCTTATAGCGTCGGTGTCGGAGTACCTTGATGAAATACCATTTGCCACTTTTTACCATCAAGCTTCCAGATAGAACTCCGTAGAGAGTGTTTAGGTGGTTCGCCATCCCGGCTGAAAGAGACCCCACGGTATGTGGCGAACACCGTACCGGGTGCTAAAACAGTTGTCTTGAAATCCGTAATAGAAATTCGGATCGATGTCTCTTTCCCAAGCTCGTCGATGATAGATTGCCTGTCGTATACCCGGCCGGAGCTTCCGAACTCCACGAATTCGTCAGCGAGTAGTTTCGTTAATTCCGAGGATGATTGCCTGACCTCAGGCTGCAGTAATCGTTGTTCAAGATGATAGATCTGATGTTGTAATGACTCCCTTGAATCCATTTATTTCTCTTATAATTTTGATTACTCAGCGCGTGTATAATTGACCTCGACCATCTTGAACTGGTCAGCTCCCTGCGTGTGGGCTTTATCCAGGAATATGACTTCAAATCTCCAGGTATCATCGGAGTTAAATGAGATCACCAAATTATACTTCTGGGTATGTCCCATCACAGGATCATCATCTTCACCGTACATAGTGATGCTTTTCGTTTTTTCATCATATGTGCCGCTGGCGGATACCGAATATGTACCCCAGGTGTCAAAACCGATATAGGTGAATATCTCATGTCGACGGTCAAAGCCTGCCACAAAAAAACCTTCACCTTTCATCTGGTCGGAATCGATCGAGTATTCGCAGTACAAGAATCTTCCGTCAAGTACCATTTTTGCGCTGGACTTTCCCGGCAGGATCATCGGATCGGAACCGGGGCTCATCCACATTTTTGTCTCCGCGTTCCAAACGCCTGTTAATTTCTCAAGCAATTTATGTTCTTCGCCGGGCTGGGCCAGTTTCATGGCCTTAGCCATCATTTCATCTTGAGCGATAGAATCCTGTTTCTCCTCGGCACGTACTCCCTGAATTACACAGAACATAAAGACGGGAATAGCAACCATTAACAACCTGCTTATCATCAGATTTCTCCTTTACCTGCCCCCATTAGTTGTACCACTTTTTGAGTTAGTCGGCCACCGCAAAAGTCAATTTTTATAATCATCGTAATTGTAGTTAAAATCGGGATGGTTATCAATCAAAATAGCGAATCGAGTCGGAGTGATTCTTATAGCCTAATTTGATGTTTGCTTAAGGTTATAATATCATAATCTGCAATGCGGCATAACATTAAAAGAGTCTATGGGTTACGTTAAAACGGGATCAACGAAACGATTTCACCAACTGGGTAATCCGAAATGTCGCTTGAAACGGGACTGACTTCACAATACACAGATTTTTTTAGACTGCTGTTTGAGATTGATTAAGACGCGGGGAAGCGAACCACATTCCCCCTATTGTCCCGCAACGAGTTAACATGTGGTGTGACCAAATTGTGACAGCTTTTGTTCATCACTTTTAGCGACTATAAAATACTATCTTTTTACCACCAGCCGTGTACCTTCCGGGGACCCTGGAATTTGATCGCGCGGGAAGACATATCTGAATACTCCACGGCAATCCCGTTTGGCGCTTACGTACCCCTCCCGAGGTAATCTTTCACATTATTGTATTGTTGATACGGCTGGCCGACGCCCCGGGATGTATCCCCGATTTCCGAAGCTATCCAGCCGCAGAGGAATTTGGTTCAGGCGATAATGTGAATTAAACATCGCGGCCAGGTAGTTTTATTATGTTAAGTTCTTTGATTATCCAGTTAGTCAATCCGCTTATTTCGCCAGGATCGAAAACAGGGATATTCGTATTTACTTTTCTCATCGATATTATCGCTACCAGATCGGACTTATTTCTGATAATTGGCTCCAGGCCGGATGCAAGACATTCTATGGACGGAATTCCTTCTTCTCTATAACCTTCGCAAATCACCAGGTCTTTATCGCCAAAGAGCGTATCCTCGAGAATCCTTTGTATATCCGGTTCCGGGGATTCCGCGTGGCAAACCCATCGGTTCGGTGACAGAATAATTGTCGCTTCGCTTCCGGCCCTGCGATGTTTCCATGAGTCGGTTTCCGGACGATCAAACTCATGATCGTGAGAAGTATGCTTTATGGTCGCGATCCGGTATCCGAGATTGACCAATTCTCTGGTTAAGATCTCGATTAACCTTGTCTTTCCGCTTTTCTTTCGACCAATAATCTGCAAGTATACCGGCATAATCAACTCTTCAGGATTTTATCCACGTCTTCCTGCTTGTTTATGTTCGATAAGGCGGCGCTATTTTTATCCAGCATGACCGTTTTCCATTCGAGATTCCTGATTCCATCACGAACGCTTAATTGCCCTCGAATCAGCCTATCTCTCCAAAAAGAATATTTCCTTTTTTGATATAAAGCTGCCAGAGGCTCGGGAGTTTCATCGATAGAGAGAGCTACCACGTCATAATCATCATCCATATTATCAAGCAGTTTTCTCAGTTCCGTTTTTCGCAATAATGGCATATCTACGGCCAGAACCAAGCTCCAGCGCGTGGGACAATATTCCAGAGAAGCCACTAACCCGCCCAAAGGACCGCGTCCCGGGAGAGCGTCGGCGATGATAGAGGCGGAATTAATCCCCAGAAGAGCTAGATTGTCGCCCACAATAAGAGGTTTCGTACCGGTGAGTTCATTCAGAAGTTTTCGGGTTCTCTCGAGGAGAGTCTCTTCCCACAGACGAAGAACGCGTTTGTCCCGCCCTAATCTCTTGCTTTCTCCACCCGCGAGAACAAATCCGGTTACGTCGGAATATTTCAATTTATCAGATCCATTCAACATTTACCCGGCTGCCTCGATTGATGACCCTGGATCCGCCTTCCGCCATTATAAATCCGTTGATACCGGTTATTGACGACAACCTCCCCGATTTTTGACGTTCGGCGGGGAAGGCGACGATTTTGCCGTTATCTTCATCGAGCCGGGCCCCGATAATACAGAACCTGCTTCCTTTTATAACTAAATCGGATTTCAGAAGAGCCCGGGAGGTTCGCGGCCTATAAAAGCAGCCTTTCAGCCGCGATATAATCTTCGTAACGAAGAGATGATAACCGACTACCGCGCTTACGGGATTCCCGGGCAATCCCACAATCCAGCGATCTCGAATATTCGCGACTATAACCGGTTTACCCGGCTTCACTGCTACACCATGGAACAGAATCGTACCGCCGAGTTCCTCGATGGCCCGCGGAATATAATCAAAATCGCCTTTTGATACTCCGCCGGTGGAAATAATTAACTCGCTGTTATCCAGACATCCTTTGATAGCTCTGCGCAGAACATCGACATCGTCGTGCGATATTTTCTTTATCAGATTTACTTTGTATCCGTCATTGTTGAGCAACGCCTGAAGCACGACATTGTTTGTATTGTAAATCTGCCCCGCTCTGAGTTTATTGCCCGGCTCGACGATTTCCGAACCTGTAGATATCAACGCAATCCGGGGGACCGAAACAATTTCCACTTCGCTTAGTCCGATCGACGCCAGCACGCCGATATCGATTACTCCGAGCACATCCCCTTTTCCAAAAAGCTGCTGATCCTTGGAAATGTCATCCCCCGCGGGACGGACGAAGTTTCCTTTCTCCGGTAGTTCGGTGATAACCGCCTTATCGTTTTCTATTCGGATATCCTCTATCCGTATGACAGTATCCGCGCCCGGCAACAGCGGGGCGCCGGTCATTATCCTGACAACGTTCATGGGCAGAAGAGGTTCATCGATTAAATCACCGGCCGCTATAACGGCTTGAATCGGCAGACTCCAGGGGCCGTCGCCCTTGAGGTCGGATATCCTTAGAGCGATTCCATCCATGGCAGAGTTATCGAAATCCGGCACATCGAAAGGGGCGATTATATCCTCGCCGAGACATCCGCCAACCGCCTCCGTCAAAAGGGCGAGGATCATCGGCAGTTCGTCGACCGCCCCGTCGATTCTTTTTAAAGCCTCGTCTAATGTAATCATTTATTAAAGGACCTTTACGGAATCCCCCTCCCTGAGAATGCCGCCTTCGATTACGTTCGCGAACACACCCTCGCGCGGCATAATGCAATCGCCGACAGTTTGCCTTATAACACAGCCGTTATGACATTCCTTGCCGATCTGGATTACCTTCAAGATTACACCGTCGCCGAGCGCAATTCTCGTACCAACGACTATTTTTTGGAAGTTAAGTCCGACGGTTGTGATATTTTCGGCGAAATCGCCCGGATTTATTTTCAATTCGCTATTTTTAAGTTTGGAAAAACTCTCGAAAGGAAGAAGACTGACAGGCCTGGTACTTCCGGCGTGCGCGTCGCCCTCGATGCCTATAGAGGGAAGAATATTCACGAATTTTACGTTCTTCTTTTTTTCGCCTTTTACCGCGGAGATTGATAATCGGTAGATGGACGATATTATTTCGTTATTTGCTCCGGACACCTCGTATCCTCCTTCGATCGCTCTTTTAATTCCGGTTTGATAATATCGCGCCTCCGGTTTCCCGAGGCGATCATCTTGAATAATAGCAGGCTGAAAATAAATCCAATAACAAATCCCGCGGCGGTGCCGATAGCGAGACAAATGCCCGCGGTCAAAACCGTGAGAACAATATTCGATTTAGTCTTCATATCGGCGCATACGGCAACCATCTGCCATCCGGCGAACAGAAGCATGACACCCAGCACGCTGGACGGATATAACGATATAATAGCCAGAAGCGACCCGCCGAACGATATGGCCAGAATCATTTTGGCAAATCCTAAGAAAACCACGCTTCCGCCGGTGCGCGCCCCGAAACGGTATTGCGCCGCCAGACCGCCGGCGCCGTGGCACATGGGCATCCCTCCGAATGGACAGGCGATCAGGTTCATCAGGCTTACGCTAACCGCCACCCTTTTGGGCATGAGGGGTCTATTCGGAAAGAGATCTACAGAGAGGGCGCTGACAGCGATTACCGAATTCAGTATGGTTAACGGTATCTGCGGTATTGTCCCTTGCCAGAAACCGTCGATGAAATTCTGCGTAGAAGGAAGATGAAAATCGGGAAACTGCCAGCCAAATCCCAGGGTATTAAAAACGCCGGGATTTCCGGCTAATACCAGGATAATCCCGAACGCGAAGAGCGATAACGCTCCGGGGATTTTATCATACTTAAACGATAATAACACAAAAACGAACAGGACTGCCGCGGTAAACACCGAATCCGGGGCGAACTGATAGCCGGCTTTGTTTATCATTTCGATACCTGTGAATACCAGCTTTATCCCGATAGCCAGTTGCAATCCCCGGATAACCGGTTTGGGAATGGTTTTGCTGACAATATCTATCAACCCGGTCAACGCGAGCAGCAGGATTATCGCGCCCGCCAGGATTCCGGCGGCTATTATCGTTTCGGCGTCCAACCCTTCCGCTATGGCCACCGCGGCGATCACTTTCATCGGTTGCACCGGGATCGGTATGCCGAATATCAGCCCCGAGGTCATATTCATCGCGCCGGCGAAAAAGAGTATATGCCCGAAATTCATTCCGCATCGGGCGGAGAGACCGGCGGCCAGGGGAAGAAAAATTCCGAGATCGCCCAGCGACCCGGAGATCTCGTTACGGCCGAAACGGAGATTCAGACGTTTCAAAATACTAATCAATCATTATCCTCTCTACTCCAGCTGCCGCTTTGTCCGCCCTCTTTTTTAAAAAGCCTTATCGATTCGATGATCATCCCTTTATCTATCGCCTTGCCCATATCGTAAATAGTCAGGGCGGCCACCGCGGCGGCGGTCAAGGCCTCCATCTCCACGCCGGTTTTATAATTCGTAGCTGTTTCCACCTCTATCTCCACCGAGGGGGGATTATCGATTAGCGTCAGATCGACCGCTACATGTGTTAAGGGCAGCGTATGGCACAACGGAATCAGATCGGATGTTTTCTTGGCGGCCTGGATCGCGGCTATACGGGCGACAGTAAGAGCGTCACCCTTGGCCAGCGTGTTATCGCGTAATCGCTCCAGGAGTTCTTTCGATATTAAAATTCTCCCACCCGCGACAGCGCGTCGTTCGGAATCCGCTTTCCCGCCGATATCGACCATGCGAGCGTTCCCGTTCTTATCAACATGAGATAATTTCTTCTTCATCCGCCGATTCCTCTCATAAAGGGTTGTGTATCGGCGATTGAAACCTCGCCCGGCGATCTCCTGAAATCCAGCCCGCAAACCGCCATACGAATCTTTTTGGCGATTTCATCGTCGGTTAAACCGTCATCCAGATACGTTTTCAGATCGATTTTCTTATCCTGAAAGAGGCATCCCAGAAGCTCTCCTCGCGACGTCAAACGCAATCTATTGCAGCCGTCGCAAAAACATCGGCTGACAGCGGAGATGAAACTGATTCGACCCGGATAATTTTCATAACTATAGCTTCTGGCCGGTCCGTTGCTTTGGTCCCCGGATGATACCTCTTTAAGATCAATTCCCGTTCTGTTTTTAATCTCATCCTCGCTCACAAATAGATGCTTGCCCCAGCCGGATTGATCGGTCGGCATAAATTCGATAAATCGAAGATCTATCTTTCGGGGCAAGGCCCATTCTACAAAACGAGGAATTTCCGAGTCGTTTATACCGATCATGATTACGCTATTGATCTTGACATATTCGAAAACCCCGCTTTTTTCGGCCTCATCGATCGAGGAACAAACACGGTCGAGGCCGTCGATGCCGGTAATCGCCTTGAAATTTCCTCTGTCTAAAGTATCGAGGCTTATATTAAGCCGGTTCAAGCCGGCGTCGATAAGGGGCCGTAAAAATCGGTTTAAGCGGTAGCCGTTGGTGGTCATCCCGATTGTAGCGATACCGTTTAGTTCCGATGTTCTTTTTACAATATCAATTATGCCTTCTCTTAGCAGAGGCTCGCCTCCGGTAAACCGTACCTTATTTACGCCCAGTGAGGCAAAAATCGAGATGAGCCTCGAAATATCTTTATCACTCGAGCGCTGTTTGTTCATTTCGGGTTTATCAACCGAGCCATAACAATAACCGCATCGGAAATTGCATTGCTCTGTCAAAGATACTCGTAGATATGTAATTCGACGATTCAGCGAATCGATTAATTCTGTCCTGCCGCGAGGCAATCCCATCTTCATTCCAGTCTTTATTGAAAAAACCCCCGCCGATCAGGCAGGGGTTGGTCAGACTGGTTCAGAACGACCTCCTTTGCCAATATCGGGCAGGTCGGGGAATCGCTCCCCCGGCCGTAGAGTCCCTGCCATCCACGAGGGACCTGCAGGGTTCGGAGGGATAAATTTTCAAAAATATCTAATTGACCATTAAAATCCTTAGCGGTTAAAAGGGAAGCTTACCCCGGCAAACAACCGGTATTTCCCGTGCTGAATCCTCCGTCAATATAAATACGGTCGGCATGCCGGTCAATACGATTATCAAAATTATCCAGGATAACTTTCGAATCTTCCGGCATTGATCCTCACTAACTTAGCAGTTTATTTCGGCGTTAGAGCGCGCGTAGTACCACCAATTGACCACTAAACAGCTCAGATAATAAGCCGCGAACCCGTACAACGCGTATTCGGGAGTTCCATTTTTAATCTGAGTGGCGAAGATCTTCGGAATAAGGAAGGCGCCGTAGGCCGCAATCGCCGATGTCCAGCCCAGTACCGGCCCGGCTTGATCCTTGGAGAAGATAATAGCGATCATTCGAAAGGTCGAACCATTGCCGATCCCGGTAGTCGCAAACAGGACAATAAAAAGTAACAGGAACGGCCAGAAGTATGTTTCTGGAGTGTGTGAACCGTTTGCCAGGGCTATAGTGTATCCACAAGCTACTGTCGCGAATATCATGATAACCGTATCCCATTGGGTCACCCTGGCTCCGCCGAGCTTATCGGATAGCCATCCTCCCAACGGACGGATCGCGGCCCCCATGGCGGCACCGAGAAAAGCGAATTTCAGAATATCGGGCGCGTTCGGATTGACAATGGCCTCGATCAGCGGCTGACCCGCTTCATCCACGCGAATATACCCGAAAACGTCCTTTAAGAGTTTCGGAAAGGCGTTGGCGAAGCCAATAAATGAACCAAAGGTCATCACATACAGCCACGTCATTATCCAATTGTGCTTGTTTTTGAAGATCGCGAACTGCCCGATCAGGTTTTCTTTGGTCTCCTTTGGAGTCAGGAACCGCATAAGAACCAGTGTAAGAACCACCGCGATTATCAGGACAAAAAATATCTTTAACAGTTCCGGAAACGATCCCCATGGTAGAATGAGAAAAATAATCCCAACCGAAGCGCCGACATAACCGAGCAATTCCAACCATAAATATTTACCCACGGCAAACGGTGTCGAGCCGCATTTATGCTGCGGAAGGTTATTCGTAAATAGAAAGGCGAGTATGGCGAAGAAGGCCAGGATCGGCGCCCAGACCAGGGCGGCGTTGTGAATCCAGATCGGATTACCGCGCAGTAAACGCGACTCGCCGCCGAAAATACTGTAAGTTATAATAAGCGGGATAGTCATTTGCATAACGGCAACTCCAAGGTTGCCTATCCCGGCGTTCAGACCCAGGGTCAGGCCCTGCATCCGTTTGGGAAAAAAGAAGCTGATGTTTGACATAGATGACGCGAAGGCGCCGCCGCCGATGCCCGAAAGGGCGGCCAGGACAATAAATGTTATGAAGCCGGTGTTAGGATCTTGAAGAGCCAGACCCGTGCCAAGAGCAGGGAGAATCATCAGCAGCGCGGTCATGAACTTTACATTTCTTCCACCGCAAATAGCTATCATAAACGAATTGGGAATACGTGCCGTAGCCCCGGCGAGGCCCGCGACGGCAGGCAGCGTGTACAGCAGAGCTTTGTAAGCGTTTCCCGTCAACGGATCGCCGTCATTGCCAAAACTAAAATTAAACAGAAGAGGGTTAACGTCATGCAGTCCCTGTATCAATCCTACTATAACGCCCCAGTAGATCCAGACCGCGAAGGCAAGCAGGAGATTGGGAATAGATATCCAGAGGTTGCGTATCGCCGTTTTCTTGCCGGAGCTTTCCCAGAACTCCCGGTCCTCGACATCCCACCTATCAAGTTTTTTCATATCGACCTTTCGCAGGTTACGCTTCTCTGAGCGGCGACCCTTTTTCATCCACCTTAATTGTCTCTATCCGGGTAGCGATTTCGGGCATCCTTTCGCGCTGCATACGTTGGATGACGGTATGCATCCACCATAAACAAACTCCTGCCAGAACGGTGAAAAACATCCAGCAGGTTGTCCAGAGACCTGTTCCCTCCAACATGTAACCGAATAGAATCGGGCAAAAGAAACCGCCCAATCCACCGAGTACGCCGACTATTCCCCCGACAACTCCAACATCTCGGGGGAAATAGTCGGGTATATGCTTGTAAACGGCGGCTTTACCGATACCCATCATAAATCCGACGACGAAGATTAACCCGGTGAATATCCAGACATTTGCCTGAAAGTAAATATGAGTAACACCTCGCGCGAGGAGCTGCTTTTTCTCGACCCGCTCGCCAACTTCAACCAAAGGTTCCTGCCACCATCTGCTCGTAGGCCAGATAAGAGTCCCGGCGTTTTTTTGTTCGTCCGTAAGAGTCCGACCATTGATTGATCTTAATTTATAACTCCGGCTGTCCACGATTATTTCGCTGTCGTTGACTGAGGTAACAGTACCTCCGCGACGACTCATTATGCCTTTACCGGGCGATTCGATATCCATGCGAGGGATAACCAACAGCGCGCAACAGATCAGGCAGCTTCCAAGAACAATGTACATTACCCGGCGAGCCCCCCAATGATCCGATAAGTAACCGCCCAGCGCTCGCACTAATCCGGAGGGCAAGCTGAATATGGCGGCCATCAAGCCCGCGGACGCTACCGTCATAGCATAGGCGTTAACATAGTACGGGATGAGCCATTGAGCTAAAGCCACAAATCCGCCGAATACCAAAAAATAATAGAGTCCGAACCGCCATACCCGCATATGTTTCAGCGGCTCCAGGCGTTCTGATAAACTGTTGATATGCGAATCATCCACTTTCTTCGAATAGGTCATGAACCAGAAAATCACGGCCATGACCAGCAGGCCTGCCGCGTACATTTTTGGCATCGTACGCCAGGCATCGAGATTATCGCCGTTGTTTGTCAGCCACCGAAGCAAGAAAGGAGCTCCCATACTGGTTAACGCCGCTCCAGCGTTACCGGCTCCGAATATTCCCAGCACGGTACCCTGACGCTCCCTCTTAAACCAGACCGAAGTATAGGCGATTCCAACGGCAAATGATGTTCCGGCGATTCCAAAACCCAAACTGGCAACAAAAAAAGTCCAGAAGCTGTCGGCCGAGCCTAAAAAATACATCGGAACAGCGGAAAGAAGCATGACAACCGTGTAAACAATACGCCCGCCGTATTTATCGGTTAGAATCCCCACCGGCAGGCGAAATATCGCGCCGGTTAGGACAGGAATTCCTATAAGCCAGCCCATCTGCGCCTTATCCCAGGCAAATACGTTATTATCCACCAGGAACGTTACCAAAACGCCGTTCATCATCCAGCAGGCAAAACAGGCGGTGAAAGCTAAAGTGTTCAGAGTTAAAACGGATATCGCTTTACTATTCTCGGTCATGTTATTTTCTCCTGAATCGAAGGGGTTATCAAACGGAAGTACTGTTACCTCTGTAATTACGATACCAGCGGACTACCTGTCTCCTCCTCCATAAATACGGGCCTGGGATAACAAGGGCATGTACAAGGCGAGTAAACGGAAAGAAACCGACAATAATAAACGCGTTTATTATATGCAGCTTAACCATCCAGGGCATACCGACAACATAGCTTATATCGGGATTCAATTTTAGCAAAGACCATAAATAAGGGGTCAGGGTAGCGGCGAACCAGGAGGAACCCCACCTGTGAAAAATAGCTACGTAGATCCCGCCGAATACCTGGAATAACAGGAGCGAATACAATATCCAATCGATAACGCTTGTAATTTCCTTAATCTTACTATTTCTAAAACGCCGGATTAATATTTTTGCGAGCCCGACCAAAGTCAGGAACCCAAAAACAAGCCCTGATATCTCGAGGATATAAAGTCTTATCGGGACGCGATTGAAAGCCAATAAATGGCCGGGAATCAGAAGCGCTACCAGGTGCCCCAGAAAGACAACAAGAATACCGTAATGGAACGGTACCATTCCCCAGAAATGATCCTGATTTTCAAGAAACTGCGATGAAAGACTCGAGTACGTAAACGTCCGCGCTCGGTAGCGATAAATGGCTACCAGGAAAAATGTGAAAAAGGCGATATAGGGCAAGATCAAAAAAAACAATTGATTCAGGTAAGACAACGTGCTATCCATTTTTATTATCTCCCGGATTAGTTTCTCCCCGCCTATTCAATTCACAACGAATCCCCAAAAGAATTCCCTGGTAAGGATTATTTTTGCCCTCTAATCCTTTTATCATCTTATCCAGGGCGGGCATGATAAATTCAGACGTGAATTCGCAGGCCTCGTAACTTTCCATGCGCCCGAGTATCCTCAGGATATGCGCCAGGTGGTCGGGGAGTTCGCCCGACTCGGTCAGGCCGAAATCATGTATTTTCCGGCGCATTTTTACCATGAAGCTCCCTCGCTCATAATTCTCTCCGTAGAGCTGCCAACCCACCTCCAGGGCACACATGGGATTGACGTCGAATGTATGAGTAAAAAGCTCTTGTATTTCATAGAGGGGCAATTCTTCGGCGTATTCGGCGAATTTTCGCACATATTGATTCGCGGAAGCCCGCCGGGTTTCCAACTCGCTGGAACAGGCAATGACTTTTTGATGATAGTTGTTTTCAGGATAAGTCAGCAAATCGGCTAACATATCGTATAGTTCGGCTAAGGGATATTTCACAATCCTCTCTTCGGTCCGGTCATAAAGCCGAAGCCCGCCTCCTGCTTCCTTTCCATCGTGTCCTTCAATGCTTCGATAGCCTCCTCGCGATGAGCGGGCGGAATAACAAAACGATCTTCTACGGTACACAGGGAAGTCATCTTATAGATGGCTTCGGCTTCTTCAATGCCGCATTCCGCTTCCATCAAAATACGCTTCGCCGTTTTCATATCGACATCGCCGACGGTCATCGCCCGCCGATACCAGCGTACCGCCTTTTGTTTTCGCAGAGCGTAAACTACCTTTCCTTCCTGCCCCGCGCCGAGCAGGTTAGCGAGGAACTTCATCGGCACGCGCGCCTCGTTTATATCGTGGAAAAGATCGTCGCTTACGCTTTTAATCGAATCATTCGACACTGCCGCCATAACGGGAGCCATGGGCGGCACATAAAACAGCATCGGGAGGGTGCCGAACTCGATATGAGGAGGAAGAGCCAGTTTCCAGACTTTTACGAATTTATAGACCGGCGAATCCTGCGCCGCCTTAATAACTGAGTCGTGCAAGCCGTTTTTCCGCGCGTTCTCGATAACATAAGGGTCGTTGGGATCGAGAATCAGGTTCCGCTGGCCGTCGATCAATTCTTCGTTCGAGAGATGGGCTACTTCCTGGATACTATCGGCGTCATAAAGCAAAACACCGAGATAACGGATACGGCCTACGCACGAATGAAAACATGCCGGCGCCTGTCCGGTTTCGACTCGCGGATAACAAAGAATACATTTTTCCGATTTGCCTGTTTGCCAGTTGAAATAAGATTTTTTGTATGGGCAGGCGGAGATGCATGAACGCCACGCGCGACAACGCTTCTGATCCAGCAGAACGATTCCGTCTTCGCCCCGCTTATATAGCGCTCCCGACGGGCACGACGCCACACAGGCAGGATTCAGGCAATGATTACAAATACGGGGCAGATAAAAAAAGACGAGTCGCTGTATAGAGAACAACTGTTCTCTTTCTATCTCACTCAGACCTTCCAGGTTGGGATCATTCTCGGCGTAGATGGGAGAGCCCCCGAGATCGTCATCCCAATTCGGCCCGGATTCAATATCTATATATTCACCGGTAACCATCGAGATCGGTTTCGCGGTAGGCTGATCCGTGCCCTCGGGCGCGTTGAACAGGTTTGAATAATCGTAAGTCCAGGGCTCGTAGTAATCGTCCATACTGGGCATATACGGATTGTGAAAAATATTCGGCAGGATACGCCCTTTCCCTGTGGATTTTAAGCGAAGCTTGCCTCTTTTCTTTTCCCAACCGCCGCCATACTTCTTCTGGTTCTCCCATTCCGTGGGATAACCGGTGCCCGGTTTGGTTTCGACGTTATTCCACCACATGTATTCGGTGCCTTTGCGATCAGTCCATATGTTCTTGCATGCTATACTGCAAGTGTGGCATCCGATACATTTATCCAGGTGAAACACCATCGAGAGTTGCGACCGCACGTTCATTTTTCGCGCTCCTTTTCCTTTACCATATTAATTCAGGTAATTTGCGAACCAGTATATGGGTGTCGCGGTTACAACCGATGGGACCCCAATAATTGAAATGATATGTAAACTGTCCATAACCGCCCGCCATGAAGTTAGGCTTGAGACGGGTTCTTGTAAGGCTGTTGTGGCCGCCGGCGCGCCTGTTACCCCTTAAGGGCGATTTAGGCACCGAATAGGTCCGTTCCGGCGAATGATATTGAATGCAAACTCCGGGAGGTATCCGTGCGCTCACTACCGCTCGCGTGACGACTACACCATGGTCGTTATGTACTTCGACCCAGTCGTTATCATCGATACCGATTTCCGCCGCGTCTTTAACGTTCATCCAGAGAGGTTCCACGCCGCGTGAAAGTGTGGTCATCCGCTGATTATCGCCATAAGTAGAATGGATATGCCATTTACCGTGGGGAGTCAGGTAATTAAGCATCTTAGTAGGGCCGGATTCACGGCTGAAAGTCAGATCGGCGTATTCGGTGGGCAGAGGTTTCGGTTTGTAGGTTGGCAGGTGTTCGCCGAATTGAAGGTACATGGGATGATCCAAATAGAGATGCTGACGTCCTGTTAGAGTACGCCACGGCACCAGAAGTTCAATGTTATAGGTAAAGGGCGAATACGCGCGTCCGTTCTCGGTCAAGCCAGACCACATGGGGCTGTTGATAAACCGATATGGCTGCGCCTGGAGCTGTTTGTATGTTGTTTTAACCGCCCTGTTTTTCTCCGCCAACTGCGCGAGCGGTAAACCGACCTTCTCTTCCATGTTTTTGTAAGATCTGTAAGCCAGTTCGCCGTTAGTCACCGTGGCAAACTGCAGGATCAAATTGCATACGTCGGAATCCTCTTTTAACGATAGATAACGATTACCTTTCCATGTAATGACAGGCTGGCTCTCTAAAGCTTTTTCATAGATATCATCGATATCGTAATGGGTGCCATGCGCGCCGAGCCCGTTTTTTCGCACCATCGGACCGTATGAAATGAATTGCTTGTACAGGTTTTTATAATCGCGCTCCACTACCTTAAAGTTCGGCATGGTCTTTCCGGGAATAGCCTCTATTTCATCTTTCTTCCAATCTTTGAGATCGGGTTGCGCTATTTCGGCGGCGGTATCGTGCGCGAGAGGCGCCATGATGATATCCCGTACCGGCTCCGGGAAATGTTTCTCCGCCAACTCCGAGAATTTTTTGGCGATCGCTTCGAAGGCCTGCCAATCGCTTTTCGATTCCCAGCACGGAGGAACCGCTTCGGATAAGGGGTGGATGAAACTGTGAAGATCTGTCGAGTTCAGGTCCGCCTTTTCATACCATGTGGCGGCCGGTAAAATAATATCCGAATATAAGGCTGACGTATCCATACGGAAATTCAGGTTCACGACTAAATCCATTTTACCCACAGGCGCGTCTTTATGCCAAACCACTTCATTAATGGATTCTTCAGCCATATCCTCGGCGATAGTGTTTGTGTGAGTTCCAAGATAGTGTTTGAGAAAATACTCGTGCCCCTTGGCGCTGGACATCAGCGCGTTCCCTCTCCAGATATACCAAACACGCGGCCAATTCTCCGGAGCATCCGGATCTTCCACGGCAAACTTAAGTTCTCCGGATTTCAATTTATTCACAACGGAATCCACGATTTTTTCCGGAGTATCGGCTCCGGCTTCCTCGGCCTCCCTGGCAACGTCAAGCGGGTTCTTGTTGAACTGGGGATAAAATGGCAGCCACCCGGAACGAACCGCTCTAATCTGAATGTCCATTGTGTGCCCCCTGGCCAGAGAATCGGGCGGCTGATGACGCGGGACCGTATGGTAATCGGTAAATTCTTTCTCGTACCGCCATTGATCGGTATGAACATAATGCCAGCTTGGCGCGTTCTGAAGGCGCGAGGCGGGATACCAATCCTTCGCCAGGGCGATACTGCTCCACGATTCCATGGGAGCGAGTTTTTCCTGGCCGACATAGTGAGCCAAGCCGCCGCCGTTGACCCCCACGCATCCGCAAAATATGAGAGCGTTAATTCCCGCCCTATACATAAGATTCGCGTGATACCAGTGGTTGACCCCGGCGCCTATAATGATAGTACATTTTCCGTTCGTAAGCTCCGCGGTCGTCGCCCATTCGCGGGCAAAACGGATAACCATTTCGCGGCTCATACCGGTGTATTTTTCCGACCATGCCGGCGTGAATGGCTGGTCATCATCGTAGCTTGCCGGATATTCTCCAGCGAGACCCCTCGCTACTCCGTATTGAGCCATTAGCAGGTCATATACTGTAGTCACCAATACCGATTCGCCTGCCGCTGTTTTCAACCTTTTGGCGGGTACTCCCCGGGAGATTTCGACGCCCTGGCCGAAATCATCCAGCCGCACCATGGCAACCTCGTCGCCGCAATCGAGAAACGTTAACTCGGGATCGATGGAATCATCGGTTAAACCGTCTCGCATGGTTAAGTTCCATTTCCCTTTTTCCTTGCCCCAGCGAAAACCGACACTTCCTTTGGGCATCTTCGGCTTCTTATCCTCAGAATCCCACATCAGGAATTTCCAGTCGCCGTTCTCTACATCTTTATATTCAGCAAGTCGATTAGCGCGCAACAGTTGCCCCGCCTTGTAGATGCCATCCTCCTCTGTCCCTGTCAATTCGACCAGCATGGGAGCATCGGTATACTTTTTGGTGTATTCGATAAAATAGGGTGTCTGGCGCTCATGATGATATTCCTTTAAGAGGACATGGTTAACGGCCATCCACCATGCGCCGTCCTGACCGGCGTTCAAAGATACCCATTCGTCGGCGTATTTGGCGACCTGGTTGAAATCCGGAGAGAAAACCCACATCTTCGTTCCGTTATGACGGGCTTCAGCGGCAAAATGACAATCCGGAGTTCGGGTCATATTAAGGTTCGAACCCATAACCGCCAACAGTTTCGCGTTATACCAATCCGCGGATTCCTGCACGTCTGTTTGCTCGCCCCAGGTTTCCGGCGAGGCGCAAGGCAGATCGCAATACCAATCATAAAAAGAGAGCGAGACGCCGCCCATTAATTGGAGCATGCGGGCGCCGGAGGCGTAACTGATCATAGACATAGCGGGAATCGGAGAAAATCCCACGATCCTGTCGGGGCCATGTTTCTTTATGGTGTAAACGTTGGCGGCGGCCATGATTTCCAGGACAGTATCCCAGCTGGCGCGGCGCAAGCCGCCCTTGCCGCGAGCTTTCTGCCATCGTTTGCGAACCTCCGGATTCTCCACCATGGATTTCCAGGCGTCAACAGGATCCTCGTATTCTCCCCGCGCTTTTCGCCACAGATCCAATAACGCGCCGCGTATATAAGGATATTTCACCCGCAAGGGGCTGTATAAATACCATGAATAAGAAATCCCCCTCTGACAGCCGCGCGGTTCATAGGGGGGCAAACCCGCTTCTAATTCCGGGTAATCCAGTTTTTGCATTTCCCACGTGACTATGCCCTCTTTAACGTATATCTCCCAACTGCATCCGCCCGTGCAGTTTACTCCATGCGTGCTTCGAACGACTTTATCATGTTGCCAGCGGTTGCGGTAAAACTCTTCCCAGTCTCTTGATTGGGGATCGACTATGTCCTTGATCCAGGGTATCGATTTTTTCTTACTCAAAATTTACCTCTTACTTTTGCGTTGTCAATCAACGGCCTCCGCACGGAACGAAACCGTTTATCCCAAAAACCGCCGAACACTACCAGGCCTACAACAGCCCCGCCCAGACCATAAAAAATCACAGTCATCCAAACCATGAAAGAATCATGATTGTAACTTCTATCAAGGTCGTTCCAGGCTTCAAAAAGATCTACGAGTAAACGAATCTCATTCGGCTCCAACGGATATTTTTCGAAAACCGCGCCCATGGTTGGCGTAGGAGGAGCGGATAACCACGCGCTAATAGCTCTCCGTCCCGGCAATCGTTGAAAAATCGAATTGAGATCGGGGCCAAGACTGCCGCCGATCTCCGGCCCGGCCCCCGTGTGGCATGAGATGCATGAAGGGCCACCTTTATTGAGACGCACTTTCCCGCTAAAAAGCTTATTGCCGAGGATCGGATCAGCATCTTCGGCAGGTTCTTCCGAAAATATGTTTTCCGCGAACTCGGATTCTTCCAGCTTTGATTCGGTCTCGATGAAATCCAAAATAAGACCTGCCCGCTCTTTGGTCATACCTGCGACCGGAGTCATGATAACACCGTTTGCCTCCGTCTGCAGTTTTAACGCGTACGGATCGTTGGCTTTAATCATTGCCACTGGATCATTTATAAACCGAATAAGCCAATCGCGGTCTTTTCTAGCTGAAACATCTTTTAAATCGGGGCCAATAAGCTTTCCTCCTCCGATTGTGTGACAGCTTTTGCAGTTTTTCCGGAAAAAACCAGCAATGTCCCGCGCTTCAACGAAATTTAAAGGAATAATAATAGCAGTGGCGAGAAATATAGAAAATTTTCCAACGGCCGGTCTTCTTTGGCGTTTACGTGTCTTTAACCTATTTCGCGGGTTAGCTTTGAAAAATTTCGATGCTATAAACGAAGATACTCTCTTCATAGAAATTACTCCCGAATTTAGTTTTTCGTTCTTTTTTTGCCGCCGACATTTATAGGAAACGACGACTGGTCGCCGGCGATGGAAGCGATTGTCATTTGTCTCAGGAAATTAATATAGGCAATGCGAACTTCTCGCCAGGCGTTATGAGCCGAACAGGGTTTCTCGTCTGAGCAACTGCTATATTCTCCAAGCAGACATGATGGCTCGGCGCTGGGTCCATCAAATAGATTTACTATTTCTATAAGCTTGATTTTTTCCGGCTTCTTAAGCAATCGATAGCCGCCTTTCAATCCGCGCGAGGAATGGAGGATACCGGCGTTTTTAAGTTCCAGGAGTATTTTGTATAAATAATCCGGCGGGATCCCCACCTTTTGGGCCAATTGGCCGCTTACAACCGGAGTTCCCTCGGGAATCGTCCCCAAATATACAAGGGCTCTGAGCGCGTATTTCGAAGTAGTCGAGATCATTCTGGACTTCTGGATACAGATATATAGAATAGTTGATTACCTGTCAAGTTTTTTTTTGAGAATTTATCCCATAACAGCGAATACCAAGATTGTATCTTTTTAATAATTGATTATCTTCTCTATCTTGAGAATGATCAGCGGTGAGATTAATACAATTGAATATTTAAAATTATAAAAACGCGGTCAAAAGAATATCGACATTCAAGCCGGGTATTTTCCAGCGATATAGGCGCTTAGATAACGGTTTTCGGCTTTAATGTCTTTTAATTGCGCTTTAACAATATCGCCGATAGATATAATGCCGGCGAGTTTTTTATTATGGAGGATGGGAACGTGGCGGAAATAGTTGTGTGTCATAAGCGCCATCATCACCTCGACAACATCGTCGGGAAAACCTATTATGAGTTCTGTTGTCATAATTTCGCTTATTATCGTTTCCTTCCAGGTGTCTATGCTCCCGATATGGCGAAGTATATCCCTTTCGGTTATGATGCCTACAGGGACATCTTCCTGCTCTGTCACGACAAGAGATCCTACCTTATTCTCCATCATAGAGTGTAGCGCTTGCCTGACAGTTTTATCGGGAGAAATGGTTCTCACCGTGGATCCCTTTTCCTTAAGAATGTCCGCTACTTTCATTGTTGCTCTCCTTGATGTTTCGACAAATATTAACGCACCTGCTATCGAGGAAAATCGACTCTATTATTATTCACGGCTAAGGAATACCTCACGGGAGATTAAGGTGTACGCTTTCAAATGAACACGGACTAGTTGCATTATAAAATAAGAGACACGCTTTCGATAAGCAAGCTCTTTAATAGTTCGCAGCATTTTCCAATTTTCTTTCGATAAATTCCCTTCGGGGAATTTCATTTGCCGATAAGCGGAACGTCTCCGCTTTATAGTCCGAGGCTTGGTTCTTTCCCGCCTATATAAAATAGTCCTGCCGCCGCCGTGATGATTGGATAACTTCGATAAATGAATCGAAGGAATCGATACGATCACGATTCGAATTAAGCCGGGATAACCCCAACCCTTTTAAACCGGCTGCTTCTATAAATTACGCTTTAGTTGAACCTGGTCATATTCTATTGGAGATCCGCGATATTCCTGGTCGAAGGCTGACTGTATCAGTTGATGAGTATCTGGAAGCCGGCAATTATTCGCGTTTATGAAAAACATCAGATATACTTACCGGAGTTTATTTTTAAGGATTAAAACCGGCAAGTTCGAAAAAATCAGATAGATGTTGTTGCTGAATTAAGAATGCCGGAGGCGTGGGGAATCGACCCCCCTCCCGTTTATCATATTGAATTTTATTTCAATTCTGTGAAAGATCTACCTCTGTATAAAAAGAGTTCTGTCTATCGCGGAAAAGCCATAAGTTATAATTTATTGTATTGCCTGGGATTACACAAACCGGGGTCAATTCCCGCCTTTAGCGGGAAAACTCGCGGCCTTTCCATGATTTAAGTTTGAGGACGACCGATCAATCGATCGATACGATTATGGCTTTTCCAGCCTTTAATTTCCCTTTCACGCTTAATAGCCTCGATCCTGGTCGGATACTCCTCGGTATAAACCAACTCCCAGGGGCGATCATGTCTGGTATATTGCGATCTCCCGGCATTATGACGTTTCAACCTGTCATCCAGATCAGAAGTACTACCTGTATAGTATTTCCCGGTAGTCCGGCTCTGCAATATATAAAGATGAAATGGCATCAAATCAAAGCGGGGTCAATCTCGTCTTAGACGGGAAACTCGCGACCTTCCCGTGATTTCCAATCACGGGACGTTCTAACCAAACAAAAACTACGGTCCCTGATTATTTCTAACACGGGGTCGACGAGACTCGAACTCGCGACCTTTCCGTAATCGAGTAGATTACGGAACATTCTAACCAAACTGAATAAGCATCTTAACTAGCCCTAAGGGACCTTTTTTCCGTTCAATGTTAATAATTTGCCTTTTTCCCATTTATCAATTTCATACCCCAGATCTGTAAGATATTTTTTTTGCTCCTTTGAAAGCAGAAGATATTCTGGGGTTAAGTAAGACAACATACTTTGCGGTGGCGTATTAATACGTTTCATTTCAAAAGAATTTTTTGATAATTTTAGAATATTCTTCTTTATTTTCTGCCCATTCTTGAAAGGTTCTATTAGGCTATCGTAAGTACGAATCAATATTTGACTATCATCTGAAATAGTTTTAAGGCGCTGCTTCCTGTTTTCATATTCCGACTTATCATCGCGCCTTCCGATAATTAAATAATATTTAAATTCAACGGCGTTGCTTGATAACGGAACCCTTAGAGGTTTTATTTGGCGCAAAAAGGATTCCTTATCTCTATTTAAAAACTCTTTCCAATCCTGCATCTGAGCTATAGCGGCGGTTAAGTCAGCAGTTGGTTTCACACTTTTATCATCTTTAACAAACAGTTTCTTCGTAGGACTTTCTAGCTCAACAAGATATATATGCCAAAAATCAGAGTTTTTGGTTAAATAGATGAAATCGGTAATTAACCCTGTAGATAAGGGAAATTTGGATAAGAGGGTTTCAAAATGCAGCTGGTGCCCAAGTAAGCCGGGAGTGTAAAACAGTTCAGAATTTGTCTCAAGAAAATCTTGAACCTCTTGTTCTTTCTGTCTCCCTTTTTGTGGAGGCGAATTAAGGACATCAATATATTGCGCTAAAAGATCAGTCAATTGTATTCCTCACAAAATCTTAATACGCTAAAGCTGCGTAAAAAATATTGTTATTACGGCCCAAATATCGAGCATGAATGCATTTAGATTTCAATTAACTTGACTAATAAAACGGGGTCGACGAGACTCGAACTCGCGACCTTCCCGTAATCGAAAGATTACGGGACGTTCTAACTAAACTGAACTATGGCCCCTGGTCGTTAATTTTTTAAAGAACTTGCGGTTTTTAATTATGGCGGGGTCGACGAGACTCGAACTCGCGACCTCCTGCGTGACAGGCAGGCGTTCTAACCAAACTGAACTACGACCCCTAAAATTCTATTTTCAAAATCTGGGCAGTGCTGGATTCGAACCAGCGACCCTCTGCGTGTAAGGCAGATGCTCTAACCAAGCTGAGCTAACTGCCCGGCAAATCACTTACCCGTCCGATTTGGCGGACGAGCCGCCCTTGTCGGCCTTCTTCGCCGGAAGCAAAATCCCGATCGGTATAGCCACGCAGTACCCCAGTACCAGCAATATCGGGGATATGGTTATATCACCGGTTCCCATGATGATAAACCCTAAAATCACCAGGAATATCCCAACACCAAGAGCAATATAATTGTTCTTCGAGAAATCCGGACCGGTTACCTTTTTTTTAGACGATGACGCCATACCCTGTTCTACTTCTCCGACAAAACTTTCGTTCAAATTAAAACCGGAGATATTAACTCCAGCCGTATCAGCCTCTTAAATTAATCGAAAACCGGATAAAGTCAAGAAAATAAATTTACGGCTAAATCCTCGATTCGCCTTTTCTATTTTCGGCTATTCCGTGCCGTATAACGAACTTAACTATTTGACATTATTATGCTTATGCAAAAACAACGATTTCGCGGCTATTGGCCCATCTCAATAAGCGCCGGGGCTTTTTAAGATATTTTTCAAGGTAAGAAGGATTATCTTGATATCGTAAACCAGCGACCAGTTTTCAACATAATAGAGGTCGTACTTGGTGCGCTCCGTTATCGACGTGTCCCCGCGAAGACCGTTGACCTGCGCCCAGCCGGTAACACCTGATTTGACTTTGTGACGATGAAAGTAACGGGGGATATCGTCCTTGAATTTCTCCACGTATCCAGGCTGTTCGGGCCTGGGCCCGACAAGAGACATCTGACCGATAAAGACGTTCCATAATTGCGGAAGCTCGTCGAGGCTGTATTTACGAATAAATGCCCCGACCCTTGTGCGACGAGGATCGTTTTCCACAGTCCATCCCTCGTTATTACCGTTATTCTCGATATGAGTCATGGAGCGGAATTTCAGCATCGCGAACTCGCGGCCGTTGCGGCCGATTCGGCGTTGCTTGAACAGGGCGGGGCCTTTTGAACCGAGCTTTACGGCGATTCCGATAGCGATAAAAATGGGAAAGAGGGTTATCAGTCCGATGGAGGAAAATACCAGATCGAAAAACCTCTTAACAACCCGGGCGTAACCCTCGATAGGGGTCTTTCCCCAGCGAAGCACCGGGATACCCTCGATCTGCCCGGCCTGCGAACTGAATGTCATTATACCCATGATATCGGGCGAGATCATATACTCGAGATTCAGGTTCTCGCTTTTCATGACCAGATCGACAATGAAATCACGTCTGTCCGGAGGCAGGTTGAATATCAACATATCAATAGCGTGGGCTCTGATAGTATTGTCGAGATCCTCGATAGACCCCAACCTCGGAAAATGAATATCATCGTCGCAAACAAACCCCACCGGTTCGATCCCCCATGCCGGTTGAACGCTCAATTTCTCGAAGAGAAGCAACCCTGTATTTTCCTGTCCGACAAATAAAGCGCGCCGGGCTCCAATACCTCGACGTAAACTCGAAAGCTCGAGCCTATAGACTATCTCCCTTAGGACAAAAAGCAGAATTATTCCGATAATCCAGCCAAATCCCATTACCAGCCTCGAGAAACTTTCCCCGCGATAAAAGAAGGTAGTGGCGATTATGATAAACGCGCCCGAGGAGACACCCCTGGCGATTTCCCAGAAACGGTCGAAAGACGATGGCGAGCGTTTCCTGTAATGGCCCATTAGTCCGAAGATGAAGATCCAGATAACGCATACGAAAACCAGGGATTTCAGATAAAGATCCAGATCGGGGATACCTTTGGTAACGGGGAATAACCGGGTGGCGATAGAATAAAATCTTATTTCATAAGCCAGAAAAAAGGCCAGAAACACTCCGCCCATATCCGCCAAAATATAGATTACCGGCAATATATATCGAAATCTGGTTTTCAATTTATTAATCTCTCCTCGAGTTTAAGTTTCCCCTCTTTTCTGAAGATCCCCATAGCCTCGTTCAAGAAATCGTTCATCTCTTTGTAAAAGCGTTCGCTTGAAAAACCGATGGCCTGATCTCGGATAGCGTCGCGGTCGAATTCCATTGTCGAAAATATCTTCACCGCCCGACGTATCTCCTCGGGAGTTTGTTTATCGAAAAACAGACCCGATTTGAAACCATCGAATTGACCGACCTTCTCGATAGCGGGTGCCGCGACCGTATCGAGAATCCCGCCTTCGCCGAAGGCGATCACCGGTTTGCCGCAGGCCTGGGCCTCCACCGGTATAATTCCGAAATCCTCCACACCCGGGAATATTAACGCCTTGCAACCCCGATAGTAGTCCCTAAGCATCTTTTTATCGACCCAGCCGGTGAATTCCACGTTTTTCGAGGCCATATTTACCAGCCGCAGTAATTCGGGACCGTCCCCGGCGACTATAAGTTTCTCTTTAAGCTCCCGGAACGCCTGAATAACAATATCTCCCTTCTTGTACGGAACCATCGCGCCCGATAGAAGAAAATACCCGTCCTTGCTTGCCTGACCCGGAGTATAAAAATCGGTATCCACGGGCGGATGGATTACTTTCGCCGGACGATTATAGTAGTTTCTTATTCTATTCTTAACGAAATTCGAATTAGCCAGATACAGGTCGACCCGTCCCGACGTTTTTCTATCCCAGTTCCTTAAGCGATCGGTAAGGTATTTAATCGCCTTATAGCGGACCGGGTTTATCTCGTTTTTCGGGAAATAATCGTCGAAACGATCCCAGACATACCGCATGGGGGAATGACAGTAGCAGATATGCAGGTTTTCCTTTCCGGTAACCGCTCCTTTGGCCACGCAATGCGAACTGGAGATCACCAAATCGGTATCCCCATAAGCGAATTTCTCGATCGCTTTAGGGAAGAAGGGAAGATAATGCCGGTAATGTTTTTGCCTTAAGGGAAGGTTCTGTATAAAGGAGGTTTTAATCTCATGTTTTTTTAAGTCGGCTGAAATCGATTCCGGATCGCAGAATAACGTATATATAACCGCGCGAGGGAATATCGAACAAAACGCCTCTAGGACGTTCTCTCCGCCTCGCATTCCGTTTAGCCAGTCATGTACAAGCGCTACCTGCATATCAGATCCTCATAGATTAACCCAGTAAACTGTCGACCGCTTCGATTACCTTTTCATACTCCAAGGCAAGCATACATGCCCACGTTCCCGATTGGCAATTCACAATTCCCCTTTTCACGTTTTCAGGATGGTAACAGGGCTGGCACCATACCGGTTTTTTCACCGATCGATGTTTTTCAACCTGTGGGGCAACTAGATCGTCGGACGACGGACCATAAATACCAACCGTTCTCGCTCCCACGGCCGAGGCAAGATAAAGGGGCCCGGAATCGTTAGCCAGCGTTATCAACGATTTCTTCAATACCGCGGCTAATACAGGAAACGATGTTTTTCCGGCGAGGTTAAAATCAGGGTTCGAACTTTCGGCGAGCTCTCTCTCTGATTCGGAGCCGACCGCGACTATCGGTATCGCGTATTTTTCCTTTATATAAGAGGCAATATCTCGGAAACCGGAAACAGGCCATCGTTTGATATGCATCGTGGTTCCGGGGTTTTCACCGCCGCCCGGAGCGATAACGGCGAAATCGCCTGAGATTCCCGATTTCTTCAAAAGGCTTTCCGCTTCCTCCTCCTCATCCGGATCGACCGCGTACTCAAGCTCCACTCCCACCGGTTCACATCCTGCGATCGACGTTAAATCGAGATACCGTCGAACCTCGCGTTCGGCCGGATCGAATTGTATGAATTTGTCAACCATGGGCAATGCCGTTTGAAAACCTATAACTGTTGACGCTCTGCCGAAGTACCCAACGGACGCCGCTAACATGGAACGATGAAAGCAGATTAAGAGATCGAATTCCTCTTTGGCGATTCTGGATATTCCACGATAATAGGCGCTGATTGCGCAGAACGCTCCCGTCGTCTCGTAGGGCGGCTCAACCAAAATTGTCTTTTTAATATGAGGGTTATGATCCGGGACGAACGATGAGTATTTTCCCGTTAGATAGTAAAGCTCGGCATCCGGATACGCGGCCCCGACCGCTCTGACCGCCGGAGTGGTAAATAAGAGATCTCCCGGACAGCATAATTTTAAAAACGCGATTTTCATTTTAAAGAATCATCTTATCCTGAATGACTCATAAACCTGATTATAAATCTCTATCATATTATCCGCCATCTTTTCCCAGGTAAACAACTTTATTCTTTCAGATCCCGCTTCTGAGAGATTTTTTCTCAATTCGGAATCCGACGCCAATCTCAGAAGGCCCTCGGAAATGGACTCGATATCATACGGATCGCAATATAAAACAGCGTCGCCGGCAACCTCCGGCATGGAGGATACATCCGAGGTCAGCACCGGGCATCCGACAGACATCGCCTCCAGGATGGGCAATCCGAATCCTTCCACTAATGACGGATAGACAAAAAACGCCGCACCTGAATATAGAGCCGCGAGATCCTCGTCCTTGACATAGTCGACGCGCCGAATCCGGCTTTTGCATTTCACAGTATCCCACGTTTTCAACATCTCCTCCATATGCCAGCCCTTAGGTCCGGCGACCACGAACTCGAAATCTTTCGAAAGCCCCGAACGCTCGAAGGCCAGAAACAGCCTCGCGAGGTTTTTCCTGGGATCGAGACGGCTGACGTATAGAAAATAATCGCTTTCTATTCCCAATTTCGTTTTTACATCATGTATCTTATCATCGTCGGCGCGGATTAGAGAGGTTGTCCCCGGATAAACCGTAACGACTTTCTCGTCCGGTACGTTCAGATACTTAATCACGTCTCGGGCTGTCGCTTGAGAAATAGCCACTATTAAGTCCGCTCTTTTCGCGTAATGCCTGATACGAGGCGTGAAATGCCGTACCGCCGACGGTATAGCCCATTGGGGATGAGTCAACGGTATTAGATCGTAGATCGTAAATATCCTGGCGGCGTTTTTCGATGGCGGCACCTGGAAGCTTGGAGAATGAAACAGGTCGATATCGCCGATGAAACTCTCAACCTTTGGAAATTCCGTAAATCCCCAGAGCGCCGTAAGGAGCTTACGGGGCCATCTGAAAGCGGTCAGCCTGAAATTTCCGGCGGTGGGAACAGTTTGAGGAATTCCCCCCTTGAAAAAATTATTATAAAATAAAGTGTATTCGTTCCGATCGTCCCTCGCCGCGAGGGCATGGAGCATCTGAGTTATATACCGTCCGATACCGGTCATTGTATCCCGAAGCGGTCTTATGTCAATTCCGATTTTCAACTTTTCCTCATTTTTAAAGACAGCGATATCATATGAAAACCAATAATTCGAGCGCCCCGCCAGAGATTAGCCTGCTGTCATTCATCGCTTGTCCAGGAGTGTCTTGGTCAACGCCTTTGCGGTTGAGGATGCTACCTTTTCCCAACTGAAAGTCTTGGCTCGGACGAGGCCCAGCGAACGAAGCTTGTCGCGCCGATTTTCGTTGATAATCGTTTCCTTCATCTGTTCCGCCAGGTTTTCAGGGTCTGAAGCGTCGCAATAAAAAGCCAGTTCTCCCAGAACCTCCGGAATAGATGATGTCCGTGATGTTATAACGGGAGTGCCGCAAGCAAGAGATTCCAATGCCGGCAATCCGAATCCCTCATATAGGGTCGGGAAAACAAAAGCCTCGGCGCCTGAATAAACAGTTGGCAGATCCTCATCCGAAATATAACCCGCCAGTATAATTCTTTCCGATAGTCCCAGAGTTTCTATGAGACCCCGAAGGGCCGGATATTCCTTCTGCGATTCTAAATTGCCACCGATCACAAGTCCGATCTCGTTAAATTCGAGACATATTAAGGAGAAAGCCCTTATTAAACTTTCTACATTTTTACGGGGGTCTATTCCGCCGATATAAAAGAAATATTTATCCGGCAGCTTATATCTCTGTCGCGCTGATTCTATCTCATCACGACCGCGAGGGGAAAAATGATTTGTATCCGCCCCGGCATATACTACCGAAATCTTATCTTCATCCACTCCCCAGATTTCAATAATGTCTTTTTTAGTGTTTTCGGAAATAGTCAGAATCATATCCGCTTGCAGTCCAATTTTCTTTGTTAGAAAATGTTTAATATTTCTTATCGTGTTTTTTTTGGTTCCATATAGGCGAGAAAATAAATCCGGTATCAAATCGTAAACGAACATAACACTTCCGGGCCAGAACAATATTCCATCATCGAGGAAAAAGAAAAGTGTCAAATCCGGCTTTATTTTTTTTAGTGTTCTTCTTATAAATACCTGTGTCTGTATAAATTCAAGTCTGTTGATTGACACTACTGCATTGCCGCCGGGAACCAGCTCTACCTGAGGCGGCAACTGGAATTCAGGCAAAGGGTAACGGTCGTCAAAAAAATAGTAAAAATCAAATTCCGGCATCTTATCCGGCAGCCGGGAACCGAGGGCCGCGACAAATCGGCCAATACCCCTGTGCCAATGCTCTTTGAAACCATCCTGCGCACCCCGGATATCGAGTGCGATTTTTCTCCTCTCACTCATATTTTAAATAACTCGATCGTTCGGTAAGTTGATTTAACAATCCTTGTTGAAAACATAATAGATGTACAGCGAAGTCAACAGAGACGAACATCAGATAACATCTTCCTTTTTTTGTGCCACCGCTCCGATACAATGTTTAAAGTAATTAGAAAACTCCAGGTTCTCGAAATAGCGCCATGCCTTACCTGTCGTCCTGCTTATAATTCGCGGTACAATTGGGCGGCCGAACCTGGTTTTACCGAGGGTATCTATATCGCGAAGCCATATAAGCGGGGGGAATTCATAATCCCGGCCATAGATTTCTATTACTCGCCAACCGGCCAGATTCAAAATTCGCCGCAATCGCCGGGATGTATATTGGGTCTCCCACCCGGCAAACCATTTCTTTCTGGCAATGGCCCATTTCTTTTTTATTGTATAAACCGTAAAGGTTTGCGGAACATCAGCCAGCAGCTTACCGTCGGTTTTCAGGACTTTTTTATGCTGAGCTAAAAAGGGATACGGATTTTTAAAATGCTCCAGGACCCCTTGATGATATATAAAATCAATCGAGTTATTTTTAAACGGCAGGTTTAACGCGTCGCCGATAACGGGAATCAGCTCGCCCTGCCTTTCGGCCGCTATTGATTTTAGCAGTTTCATCGCTTCTCTTGACATATCCAACGCGATTACCGTATAGCCCCGTTTTGCTATTTCCGCGGCGTCAACCCCGGAACCGGCGCCGATCTCCAGAATTACCGGCTCGCTCGACGCAACATGTTTTAAAACGTGATCCACGAGGATTCGATGGCAGGCGTACTCAGGATTCTCTGCCTTCCAGTAGTTGTCCCAGGTTTCTGTTCTGGGATCGGTATCACCCACGTTTCAGCATCTCCTTCAAGGGTTTCAGATCGGTCATTGTAAGACCACGCAGGATAATCAAGACAATGAAATAAACGCCGATACCCAGAGGCACTCTGATGAAAAGCGACAAATATTCGATCGCGAGAAGAACTATATACATTGACAGGCCGGCCGTCAAAGTTTTATAAGCGACTTTTATAATATAGATGGGACTGTTAAGGTTTCTTAAAATATAAAGACAGCTTCCACCGGCGACGATTTCAGCCAGTACGGTCGTCAAGGCCGCCCCCTGTATACCGTACCGGGGTATCAATATAAAATTCAGTCCGATATTAACTGCCGCCGCGGCTCCTGTTATATACGGGAGAAGTCTCTGTTTTTCCAGGGCGACAAGCATATTCCCCTGCATGGCGTTTATAAATATCAAAGCCAGCGCCCAGATTAATATATTAAGGGCCAGGTAGGCGCGCGCGAAATCGTCGGGATAAATAACCGCGATCAGGTCGGACGATACCGCCAGGGTTCCGAATCCAAGCCCGAAACCGGCAAAAAACAGATATTTAAAAACGTATTGATATATGAATTTCAGCTTGTCGGGATCGTTTTCTTTCAAAAATGATAATTTCGGCAGCAACGTGGTCGAGATGGTCGTCGGCAAAAATATCAAAGCGTTGACCACTACGTAAGCCGCGCTGTAAAGACCGACTTCCCCTGTCCCTTTAAAATACTCGAGAATTATATAGTCGGATTTGTAATAAATTGTTACAAGTATCGCCGTAAAGCCCAGGGGGGCCGCTCCCCTGATAAATTTTGCTATCTCTTTCCGTGAAATCCTGAAGATCGGAGGATAATGTCTTTTCATCACTATAAGAGAGATCAGTATAAACGATAAAAACCCCCAGCCGGAGAAGGCGTATCCGATTCCTATTAATCCTAACCCGAGATATATCAGAAGACAGGCGGCCCCGATATTTATCGTCTGCGAGAATATCGAGATTATTCCATACAGGCCGAAACTCTCCAGGCCGATTAGGGTGTTTGAAAAACCGCTGCCGATGTTATTGAAAAACATTCCCAGGCCGAAAAGGATCAAAAGGAAACTGACGGTCCGATCGACAGGGAGAATCCTCGATAAGAAAACAATTATCAAAAGACCCAGGAGCCCGAGAGCGAACTTGATAGTCAGTGAAGCCGATAAAAGTCTTCTGCGCCCGCTTTTATCGGATGCCACCGCGGTCTGTCTGATCAGAAACGTGTTGGTGCCGAAATCAGAGAAGGCGGTTACCATCGCTACGATAGCGATGGCATAGCCATACGCACCGAATTTTTCAACCCCCAGGGCGGATGCGGCATAGAGGGAAAAAAGCAAGGCCAGGCCTTTGCCGAAAACCTGAACCAGAATCATCCAGAAGGAATCGCGAGCAAGCTTCCCTCCAGCGGACGTCACGAAAACAGCCTTTTTTCCGCCGTTTCTATAATGATATGCCCGATAGTTATATGCGCTTCCTGAATCCGCTGGGTGTCGTTCGACGGTACGATTAACGGGCAATCGACCATGGAGCCAAGCTTGCCGCCGTCGCACCCGAGCATGCCCACGGTATAAACGCCCTTTTTCTTCGCCGTCTCTACCGCCCGGATAATATTACCAGAATTCCCCGATGTCGAAATGGCGAAAAGGATATCACCCGAATTACCGAGGGCCTCTATCTGACGCGAGAAGATATACTCGAAACCGAAATCGTTCGCGCAGGCGGTTAAGATCGAGCTGTCGGTTGTCAGAGCTATCGCCGCTAACGCCCGTCTCTGGCGTTCCGCGGTAAGACGTACCACAAGCTCTGTGGCCAGATGCTGGCTGTCGGCCGCCGAACCGCCGTTACCGCAAAACATGGCCTTGCCGCCTTTGCTTATTACCGACGATAATTCCCCGGCGGCGCGAGCGATTGCCTCGGAAAGCGTATCAGCGACTTTCAGCTTTAGATCGGCAGACTCCTTTAACGCTTTCTTTATATTATCAATAGACATCTTAATTCCTGTTTCCTGTGTCATGTATCGCCTCGGCGAATGCGCGGGCGAGGCCGCCGTTTTTATCTCCTTCGAGAACGTTGCCGACCACTATAAAGGAGGCTCCCGCCGCTGCCAGACGGCGCGCGTACGACGGATCGGTGATGCCGCCGCCCACTATTACGGGAAGATTTATATAGCCGGTCACCGCCTTTACGGTATCCGGAGATACCGGTATCGCCGCCCCCGATCCGGCCTCTAAATAAATTAATTTCATGCCCAGGTATTCCGCCGCCAAGGCATGCGCTTTGACTATCTCCGGCTTGTTTCTTGGAATAGGCAGTGTGTTCGAAAGATACGCTACCGAAGTTAAGTTACCCGATTCTATTAGAATATATCCGGTTGGTATAGCCTCGAGTTTTAACGATCTTATAGCCGGCGCCGCCTTGACCTGCTCCCCGATCAGCAAAGCCGGGTTGCGGCCGGAAATCAACGACGCGAACAGGACCGCGTCCGCCGAGCCCGATAACGTCCCTGAACCGTTGGGGAATATTATCAACGGCGATTTTACCGCTTTCTTCACCGCCCGGACCGATTTTTCGAAAACAGGCGACATCATTAACGACGATCCGATCAGGAAAACGTCAGCGCCCGCCGATTCCATCATCCCGGCGAATTTTGCCAGCATCGACGGTGTTTTTCTATCGGGATCCAGAAGGACCACGAACCCGGTTTTCCTTTTGCGGATGGATAACAGTTTATCGTAAATATTCATTTATCGAATTTCTCAATTAATATCTTTATAACTGATTCGATTTCATTCACCGGCAAAGATCCCCGTACGGTCGGTTTGCCGCCGCCCCGAACGCCGGAGATCGATTTCATCGCGTTCATTATATCCTGTCCGAAACCGTTCACCCCGGATGTTATGGCAAAATTGCCGGTTGATTCGGAAATCGTTACGACACTCGACCCACGGTGAACGTTTGTATAACGATCCGAATAGACCATTACCTCCCCGGCGTTACCCGCCGGCACTACATATATATATATCTTATCGCCGCCTACGACTACTCTGGGGTCGATCCTGCCGGCCTGATCCGATAGTTCCTTCGCTTTGTCCTTATCTCTTTTGCGTTGAACCTGTTTTATGGAATCCGAGAATTTATCGTACGATTCCGTAAGCCCGCGGCCTGTCAGATGCCTGCGATCCGCTTTCGAAAAAAGATCGTTGAAATGTGAAATGTCCTCGGGCGATAATTCGTTCGCTCCTTTTTTAATCAACTCATCTAATTCGGTTATTATCATCGTCTGCGCGGCGATAAATTCCCGCGCGCCTCGTCCTGTAACCGCCTCGATCCGTCTCATCCCGGCGGCGATAGCTGTCTCCTGGGTTATAACGAAATTGTCAATATCAGCGGTGTTATCGACATGGGTTCCCCCGCAAAGCTCCATGGAGTAATCGCCGGTTTCAACCACCCTGACCGTGTCGCCGTATTTCTCGCCGAAAAGAGCCATAGCCCCTTTCTCATTAGCTTTATCAAACGGCATTTCGCTTGTGATAACCGGAAGATCCTCTTCGATTTTCTGACGGACTTTCTCTTCTACGCGGATGATCTCATCCTGTGTCATCGCTTTGTAATGCGTGAAATCGAATCGAAGCTTCTCCGGTGCGACCAGCGAACCGGATTGATGAACATGATCGTCTAATACGTCTCTAAGCGCCTTGTGCATCAGATGAGTGGCTGTGTGATTGCGCTTGATTTCGGCGCGGCGGGCGGAGTTGATTTCGGCAATAACAGGAGTATTATATTCCGGCGGCGGATCTCCATTTATAAGTCTTCCTATATGATAGATATTACCCGCCTTATCTTTTTCAACAAACTCAACATTAAGCTTGAAATAATTGTTGTAAATTATACCCGTATCGCTAACTTGACCTCCAGATTCGCTATAAAACGGGGTTTTCATCAAAGGTATCGCTATCAAATCGTCAACATCAAGCTCGTCGAATGACATTAAATACGTTTCTAAGGTCTCAGTATCATAAACGAATTCACTGACTAATTCATCCTCATCCGATTGTGAAAGAAAATTCTTATATTCAATAAGATCCAAGAGATTTTTCTTCCCAACGCTAAAATCTTTACTTCTATCCCTCTGCCTGGCCAACTCCGCCTTAAACCCCTCCATATCGGCATGCAACCCCCGCTCAGTCGCCATTACCTCGGTCAGATCAACCGGGAAGCCAAACGTGTCATACAGACGGAAAACATCCGCGCCGGGGATCACCTTCGATCCCGACGATTCGACCTTCTTGACGATATCCTCGAATATCTCCAGCCCCGTATCCAACGTCCGGCCGAACTGCTCTTCCTCGCTTCGCAAAACAAGCTCGATATGTTTGCGTTTAGATCTGATTTCCGGGTACTGATTCCCCATCATATCGGTCAAAGTTACGACCAGTTTGTGCAAAAACGGTTCATGCATATCGAGAAGCCGTCCGTGACGTGCCGCCCGGCGAAGTATCCTGCGAAGAACATAACCGCGTCCCTCGTTGGATATAATGCCGCCGTCGGCGATGGCGAATGTCAACGCCCGCAGATGATCGGCGATCACACGATGAGAGACGCCCTTGGAATTCTCGGCATATTCAATCGCTGAGATTTCGGCGACTTTATTTATAAGCGGTATGAAAAGGTCGGTCTCGTAGTTGGAGTTGCCTTGTTGTAAAATCAGGCAGAATCGTTCCAGCCCGGCGCCGGTATCTACCGACGGTTTCGGCAAAGGGGTTAGCTTGCCGGTATCGTCGCGGTTGAACTGCATGAAGACCAGGTTCCAGATCTCCATAAACCTGTCGCCTTCGCCGTTGAGTTCGCCCGGATATTTATCCCCTCTATCGTAATGAATCTCCGAACAGGGGCCGCGCGGCCCGGTATCGCCCATCGACCAGTAATTATCCTTCTCCCCGAATCGTAAAACCCGATCACCCAACTCCGGGGCGATCTTCCTCCACAAACGTTCGGCCTCGTCATCCTCCTTATAAACGGTGGCGTAGAGGCGGTTGGGGTCGAGTCCTAAAGTCTTGGTGACATACTCCCAGGCGAAAGCGATCGCCTCCTCCTTGAAGTAATCCCCGAACGAGAAATTGCCCAGCATCTCGAAAAAGGTATGATGACGCGCGGTGAAGCCGACATTCTCCAGGTCGTTATGCTTACCGCCGGCTCGTATGCATTTCTGGGACGATGCCGCCCTGACATAATCCCGCTTCTCCAACCCCTGGAACAGACCCTTGAACTGGTTCATCCCGGCGTTGATAAAGAGAAGGGTGGGATCGTCTTGTGGAATAAGGGGGGATGACGGCACTATTTTATGATCCCGTTCGGCGAAATAGCTTAAGAATGATGATCTTATCTCGTTTGACTTCATGGAAAGGAAATTAATTCATAATTGACCCGAAAAGCAAGGGATTAAAGGGGAGTTAATCGGGAAACAGAAAGAAGATGGTATTCCCAATCATTAGCTTTTTACTGATGTCATTGCCAGGAGTCCGCCTACGACTATGGGTGGCATGCTTATTCTCCGACCGGTGGTCGGAGAATAAGCATGAAACGCCTCTACACAGTACATGCTCACCCCCGCCGGAGGCGGGTGAGAGCATGCCACCCATTTCCTGTTGTGTCAGTTCGTTGTCCCGATTTTCAATCGGGGCGTAACCTGATACTGACTTTCTAAGTAAACAGCCGGTTCACGCTCTACAGCTCGCGAACCGGAAGGATATCAAATTGCCAAATCCGAAATATGTTTTTGGAAAACCGTTTTTCCGTATTATAATGTCTATTCGAAAACGATCCTGATAAGGCCGATCTAACCAGAGGTTCCCCGGATGAGCGCCGTAACTCCCAACAGCATAAAAGAAATAGCCGCCAAACAAAGGGAATACAGCGCGAGGCTTCTCTCCCGGATGATAAAAATCCGGTCCCTTTCCGGCGGCGAGGAGAAAATGGCCAGACTGCTGGAAAAAGAGTTCAGGATGCATGGCGCCGACGAGGTTGTTATCGACGGCCTCGGGAATGTCATCGCCAGGCTGGGCAATCGCGGGCCGGTAATCGCTTTCGACGGCCACCTCGATACTGTCGATATCGGCCAGAAAAGCCTCTGGGAACGCGACCCCCTATCCGGTGAAATCGCCGATGGCCGGATCTACGGGCGCGGCGCGGTCGATCAGAAGGGGGGGCTTACCGCTATGCTGGCCTCCTTTAGAATCTTAAAGGAACTGGGCGCTGACCTGCCATTCACCCTCTTTTATGTCGGGACGGTGCAGGAGGAGGTTTGCGAGGGGCTTTGCTGGCGCTATATCATAAATGAAGAGAGAATCATGCCCGATATGGTCGTTCTTACCGAGCCGACAGGATGCGGGATCTGCCGCGGCCAGCGAGGTAGGATGGAGATGGAGATCTTGATAGAGGGGTTCTCCTGTCACGGCTCAACGCCGGAACTCGGGAAGAATGCCATCTATAAAATCGCCCCCATGCTGACAGCCATTGAGAAGCTCAACGACACCCTGCCGACCGATCCGTTCCTGGGAAAAGGCTCCATAGCTGTCACCAGGGTGCGTTCTGAAGCGCCATCGTTGAACGCCGTGCCGGACCTGGCCGCTATCTACTTAGATCGCCGCTTGACCGCCGGGGAAACCCCCTCTGACGCTCAATCGGAGCTTCTCGGACTGGAAGAGATTTCATCGGTGATGCGCAATCACGGGAAATTGGTTATCCCGGCCTACGAGGAGGCGAGCTGGCGGGGCACCACATACCCGGTTTTAAAATCCTACCCGGCCTGGACCCTCGACGAACATCATCATCTGATCGAATATGCCGGGCGATGCCACAGCCGCCTGTTCGATACCAACCCCCAGATCGGCAAATGGAATTTCTCCACCAACGGGGTGGTGACCAAGGGGATTTTCGATATCCCGACGTTCGGATGCGGCCCCGGCGACGAGCGCATGGCTCATGCCCCCAACGAATCGGTGGCCATAGACGACATAATCCATTGCGCCGAATTCTACGCCTATTTTCCGTGGATCGTGGTGGGACGGTAGGAGGGGGGTATGGAATTGTAGTATGGTCATCGTAATAAAATCAGAATTTCTATCATACATTATTTTAGTCTATTAAGACAAATTATAGGCTCTTGCGATAAAAGTTGTCTTATTGAGGAAAGATCAGGATAATTTAGTATTTTTGAAATCCCATTGTCTAATTCAGCACGAACAGGATCTTGATAGATATCCCGAAAAGACTCAAAGGGACTTTGAGAAATAAGATCAAACAGAGATGCTAACTTTGATATTTTCGATTTCGATAAACTTCTCAAATCCAAAATAGGTATTTGTTCCAAAACAGTCTTCTTAAATCCGATCCAGGCACCTTCAGTCTCTTCTCTATGGCAGAGCAAAATAACCAAACCTAACGTTGAATTTAGCCACACGGTAAAAGCTTTTTCGAGTTTTTCATCCTGGAATCCTTCTTTTAAAGTAAATGTCCACCAGACATTTGAAAGAACCTTACACGGCAACCTTACACTTAAAAGACGATGAGTATTTAATCTAATTCCTTCGGCTATCAGAAGATTGCTTGCTAGGGGCCAAAGTTTTCGAGTGTACTTGCTATTCCTCGAAGATAAATATTTATTCGGTAACTGGTCAATCTGGAATATTTCTTTGCTATTATGACCCCATAACGAGGGATATTCCGTAATCTCTCTGCTATGAGAAAAATGCGCATGTATTGAATGCCTGTCTGGCCCGATCGTGCCTAAATCACTAAGTTTACATAAACTGATATCAACATCATGACTTTTATTCGGAACTCCTATTTTCCCGTCCATTATTTTTTCAGCGAATCTAATAAGGGTATGTTGGGCAAATGCACAAGGCAACATCCAATTCTTGAATTTCTTAAGCTTGCTCCGTTGGATATAAAATCCCTCGCCTATTTTCTTTTCACCTATTTCTAAATCAACTTTTTCTTCCTTATTATGTTTAGATTCAATTAAATAACGAAAGTTATTTGTTAAAGCAAGAGCTTCAAAAACAGTGGTTGGATTTTGCCAAAGATTGACCACTAAAGTTTCTCCATCAGGTTTTTCATTCTTGTAGACTTTTTTCCTAGCAACAACCAACACCTCGCTTAAACTAGTGTTTTCTGAAAAATTCCAACGATCGGGATCATGACTTGATATGAGCAATTCTAGCAAATAATTTTCCTCGAGTATTTCACGAGTTTGACTCCAAGAAACTCCCGACAAGAGGGCTTTCGGCAGTACTAAAGCAATTCTTCCTTTCGGCTTAATATAATGATCTGCTATCGCTACAAAAACAGATCCCAATCCTGCAACAATACTAGCTTTAGCTTTCGTTTTTTTTATTAACTTTTTTAATTTATTTTGTGCAATTATTCGTTCATCAGATGGAAGAGAGCCGAATAGCATATTGCCCCCAACACTCCTTGTAAATGGCGGATTCATTACGCATAAATCTAAGCTTGGAAGAATCGCGCTCGATCCTTCTTTAATGCCGCTACTTGTAATTTGTTTTACACCATACAAATCTAAGGATAAATTTATCTGATTACCTTCCCCAAATTCAATACTTCCGAGCCTTCCGTGTGATCCACCTAAAGGAAGACACCATAAATTCATGTTTAAGAAGGCTATATCCGGAGCCCTCAGTGATAAAGTTGAGGCAGTTAAGTGGATAGCCGAATGAAGAACATCAAATCCGTAAATCACATTTTCAACAAGAATACTTTGCAGTTTACTCATATCGATTTTATTCCCAAGCCCTGTTGAACTACTGACATAGTTGTCCGTAACTGAATCTGCAGCAGCCATAAGCAACGTACCTGTACCACAGGCGAGATCGCTAATCCTAATTGAATCGATTTCATCCAAATTATCCCAGTTATAACTCCACAATTTGGGGTATAGCGCAAATTTTAATAAAATTATCGCAGCCGGAATGCTGGTATAATAAGTACCAAGATACTTCCTTTCAGTTAAAAGCCGATGGTAAATTCTGCCCATCAAATCATGTCTTAGCCCAGCCCTCTTCCCCACTATTTGTTCGGCTATATCTGCAAGCTTTGCGACGGCCTCAAGGGTAGATTTATTTGTGCTAATATTAACTAATATTTCTGCGGCAACATTAAAAATAGGATAATAATTTATATTCTTAATTATAAATCGCCAATGTTCTATAAATCCCTTCATGAAGTTTTCTTTAGACAATATTCTTTTTAAAGTAAATACGTTTGAATTACTTTCGGAAAGAACTTCTTGGAATATCATAGCATTAATTAATACTAGACCACTTACTTTACTAATTTCTTCTTTTTGCTCGTGAGTTAATTCCACTTTAAAATTAATCCTCTTCGCGGTCTATTTTAGGTGTCTCAAGTTCGCGAATTCCGAGACAGATTGCTAATCTTTCAATGTCACCTTTTGACGAAATAACATTACTGGCAAAATGTTCTATCCCAGAATCTATAGCTGCAACTGATTGTAATACTATATCTTCTTGTACTAATTGTTCAAAGGTATATCTTAATATATTATCAAGATAATCTATATTACCTTTTACGTAGCCAGATTCCTTGTATTCGGATATAATATTAATTTCGAATTCACTTTTCTTAATTTCTTCTTTGAGTCGTTCAAACTCAAATTCCTGTAATTGTTTTGGATATATAATAGCAATTCCTATATGAGCGATACCATCTGAAACGCGTTTTCTTGCTGAATCAAGCGCCTTTCCCTTTGAATTATATTTTCCTCCTATTTCCCCCTCAATCGCTGTTCTTAGCCCGTAATAAACGACTATTAAATCTGGCATCCTTATATGTTTTTCCGGGCCTATTCGTAAAATTCTTTCAGGGGCGGTAATTATCCCCCTCTCCGAGAGCAATTGAGCAAGTAATACGTTGAATACTTCTTGTCTAAATTTCGATGTCAAGGGCTTTTTACCTTTCTCTTGCTAATGTGCAAATATAAAAATCCTACACGGTAAATAGTTCCATTTAGTTTGAAAGTCAAGTACCATTTATCCTTGGCTTTATCTATACAGTATTGCCTATTCCTAGTTACTATAATCGTATGGTGTAAAATCCTGTTTAGTTATATTCAGGGAATACTGCTTTACACTATTCTCTTCTCGTAACTACAATTAGCCCGCTCTACCTAAACTTCAAAAACCGGTCGTACTGGATATTGTTGGCTTTCAAATATGATTTCTGCAATCTCTTATGCTCGCCCGATTTCTCGAACGCCTCCACCTGCTCGTAAAGATCGATTCGAAGATTAATCGCCTGGTCCTTGACCTTCGGAGACGTCGACAGCAGTACGAATATGGCGATAGCGAGATCGTCGGCGGCCTGCCGGGGATACTTCTTATCCCACCACGGAGCGCAGGAGGCCGAAACCCAGTTTAGCCCCGCCGACGCCGAATCGTACATCTCCTTGGCGCGGACACATTGGGAGTCGCCTTTGGCCCCGGCGTTTCTAACCTCTGTCATTCCCATTTTGAAAAGTTTCCAGAGGGTCTGCTGGATCTGGTTTTGAGGATTATTCCATAGCCCGAACGGTTTGCGCTTTTTGGAGTTGTTGACGGGCGTATAAATGGAACCGTCGACACCCCGGGCGAAATCCTTGCGCTTGATGAAACGCCGCAGTTGAGTAACGGTTACCGGTTTTAACTTATTGTCCTTCAATAGAGCGCGTAAAAAGCCATGACGGCCTGGATTATCATAGCCGATATTGCGGGCATCGAGCCTGGTGATGAAATACCTGTCGGACGAGATCTTTTTGGCGGACATCTGCATGAATTCCGCCGCCGAGCGGGGGACTTTCTGTATCCGGAACGATCCGCCGAGAAGGTCGGAAACCTCTCTGCGGCAACCCATGAGTATAATCCCGCCCGCCGATTTATCCATGAAAAGAGCGTTAACGCCGCCCTGGTTTTTATACCTGATAGAGTACTCGTCGACAGCGACCCATTTCAACGCGAACCGAGCGGCGGCCTTGGCGACTTTCGGCGAGTAAGCGAGAAACGGCGAATAAAAGCCCTGCGGTTTATAATTGATCCCGAAATATCGTTTGCAGATCTTGTTATGGGCGGCGATTTGCCTGTCGATGTCGTCATCATCCATAAGCGGAATCAACGGTTGATATTTCGGGGTCATCGTGAAATCGATTTGCCCCCGTTCGGCAAGCCGGGCGATTTTTTTTATCACGTTTCCAAATCCCGTTTTGATTAACAGGTCGATCGTGGAGCCCGGGAGATTAATAGTGAAACCCGTTTTAGGGGTTTGCTCGAAAACCCGAAGCAATGGCAGGTAACTTTGCTGCACGATCTTTTCCAGGGTGGAACGATCGCAGTTGGGGGGTTGGTAAAAATCGATTAAATTCGCCCAGAACAACACGGCCATCAAACACCTTCCTTTAAATAACCGGTCTATATTATCCATCGAACCGCCATTTGTCAAGGAACTGAGCGGTAAGAGAGAAATAATATGAAAATTCCATTTTATGGCGGTTATTTTTTACGGCCGTAGATCAAATCGTATTTGAAATCCTCGGTGATAATGCCGTTGGGAAAATACTGCTGCATGGCTCTTTCGACTTTCAGCAGGAATTCCCCGAGTATATTTTCGTCCATGGCGTCGCCGATAAACGATTTGGATCTCTGCCATCGGATATAGGTGGGCAGATCATAGGTTTCGGAGCCGTAGAATCGCTTTTGGCCGATATCGGCATAACCGCCGTTCTGGACTAGCATCCCGATGTAATCGGCGTCCATAAAGCTGGGATCGTAATTGGGGTTATATTTATGGGTAAGCTTCTCGATGAATTCCTGGTGAGGTTCTGTTAAGGTGGTCCGTCGATACCAGATAAGGGCGATCCCACCGCCCGGCTTTAAAATCCTGCTGATTTCAGCGAGAGATCTTTGGCGATGCATCCAGTGGAATCCCTGGGCCACGGTGACCAGATCGAAACAATCGGAATGAAATGATAATGACTCGCCGTCGCCGCATAGCGGCTCGAAACAGTATTTACCATAATACCTCATACCGGCCCTTAACAGCGGCAGGGAATGATCTATCCCTATGATCCTGTCGTTTTTTCCCTTGCAGGATAAAAGCTGTGTGAAGATGCCGGAGCCGCAGGCGACATCGGCGATAAGCGATTCGCTTTTTATGGGGAACAGGTCGAATAGAAACTTTTTTATTTCTTCGGGGTATCCCGGCCGCGATGACGCGAAATCGTCGGCGAACTTTTCGAAAAGAGGTTTGCTCATCCAAACTCCCGGAAATAGTCCCGGCCGCGCGATAAAGGACGCGGTGCGTAGTCGCGAAACCTGATAACAACTCACAGCCGCTCAAATATAAGGGCAAAAAATCGATTGTAAAGGTTAAAAACTTAAAAATCGTTATATATCAATGCAGGTGGGTATTATTAAAAAAGGTGAATACCCTGTGATCAGCCGCTCATACTCTCCAGGAACTTAGCGTTGGTCTTGGTCTTCATAATCCTTTCAAGCAGAAATTCCATGGCCTCCACCGGATTCATCTCGCTTAGGAATTTGCGCAAGATCCAGACACGCTTGAGTTCTTCCTCGCTCATAAGAAGCTCCTCTTTCCTGGTTCCCGAACGGTTGATATCCATAGCCGGGAAAATACGTTTGTCGGCGAGCCTGCGATCGAGTACGATTTCCATATTACCGGTGCCTTTAAACTCCTCGAAAATAACATCGTCCATGCGCGATCCGGTTTCGATCAGCGCTGTGGCAATAATGGTTAACGATCCGCCCTCTTCCACCGATCTTGCCGCCCCGAAAAATCGTTTGGGTTTCTGTAAAGCGTTTGAATCGACACCGCCGGAGAGGATCTTGCCGGAATGAGGCACAACCGAGTTGTAAGCGCGTGCCAGACGGGTGATCGAGTCAAGCAAAATGACCACATGGTATTTATGCTCGATCAATCTTTTAGCCTTATTGATAACCATCTCGGCCACCATAACGTGCTTTTCGGCGGGCTCGTCGAACGTGGACGAAACAACCTCGGCTCTAACCGACCTTTTCATGTCGGTAACCTCTTCCGGACGTTCATCGATAAGAAGCACAATCAGCTTGATATCGGGATGGTTGATGGTGATGGCGTTAGCTATTTTTTGAAGCAGGATGGTTTTACCCGCCTTCGGCGGAGAGGTTATCAAGGCTCTCTGGCCGCGTCCCAGAGGTGATAGAAGATCCATAATCCTGGTGCAGGCGTCTTTGGAATCATGTTCGAGCTTGATTTTTTCCTCCGGATAGAGGGGCGTAAGGTTATCAAACAGGATCTTGTGTTTGGCGATCTCGGGGTTTTCGAAATTGACCGCCTCGATTTTCAACAGGGCGAAATAACGTTCGCTCTCTTTGGGAGGGCGTACCTGCCCGGAAACCGTGTCGCCGCTGCGCAAATCGAATCTCTTGATCTGCGATGGGCTGACATAAATGTCATCGGGGCTCGCGAGATAATTGAAGGCCGCGCTTCGCAAAAATCCGTATCCCTCGGGAAGCACTTCCAGCACCCCTTCAGCGAAAATTAAACCGTCTTGTTCGGTCTTGCCCTCGAGGATTTTGAAAATCAGGTCGGATTTTCTAAGGCCGGAGACACTCGGTATCTCGAGGCCCTCCGCAAGCTCGGTAAGTTCCGCGATCGTTTTTGACTTTAATTCGACTATATCCATCTCTTTCTCATCTCGTTTCATATTACACCTTGAATGTCATTACTCCGTATTGATTAATGTATCGGTAGAATCAGTACCCTTTACTTTTTTCGGCTTTGTAACGGGAATATTTAGCGGGCTTTTGCGCTCTTATTCAACAACGGCAACCGGCGCGTCGCCCCAGAGTTTCTCCAGCGCGAATCTTTCCCTGGTTTCCGGTTGAAAAATATGCACAACCACGGTTACGTAATCCAGAAGCACCCATTGTAAAGCCTTGGTCCCCTCCTTATGCCAGACGGAAATGCCTCGTTCTTTCAATTTATCGACAATAGTGTCGGCCACAGCCTTCACGTGAACATCCACCGAACCCGAACATATTACGAAATATTCGGCTACATCGGAACATTTTCGCAAATCGAGTATTTTGATGTCAAACCCGTTTTTACTTAACGCGTATTTTCCCGCGGCCAGCGCCAGGCTTTTAGAAGTCAACTAAAGTCTATCCTCCCTGGTCTTGTTCAGCCTCTCTACAAACCCCGCGTAATCGATACCGGCTATTAACGTAACATCGATATCGAGTAAGTTATCCTCGAGCATGAGCAACACGATATCATCCTCGTTGATTCCCAGCCGTTCGGCTACCGTTACCGCCTCCTCCGACAATTCTCCCGGTGAAACTCTCGAACCCCGTCGATCTATAACCAGGGTTTTTTCAAAAGCCCCGAGTTTAGCGTCGGCTTTCTCTATCACATCATACAAAAGCGAGCCGTCTCCCGGCAATAACGCGTTGGCTAACGATTCCGCCGCTCCCTTTATTCCGCATCCATTGAGCACCTGAACCGTAATTGTTCCCGAGGAACTCTCGACCTGGTAGGTTCTGCCGGGGCTGATTATCATCGATCCGATCAGAGTCAATATGGCGACCGATAAAATCAGTATCGCCCATCCGGAAAAACCCAGGCCGGATAGAGAGACCAGATCAGCTAATTTGCTTGATCCGCTTTTTGAGCGTTTATGCTTTTTCATGCGTTAGAAAGGGTGGAGACGAGGAGGCCTCGAAGGCCGATCCGTTTTATTAGCGGTAATCCTCCTGATTAAAAGCGTTTATTCCATATCCGTCGTAATAGCCCGACCGGGATCGGTAATCAAATCGGAAGTTGAAGTTATCGGTGGGCTTCCAATCGATGGTGATACCGGGTACGAAGATTCCGGAATTATTGGCCGATGAATTTCGGGAAAACATTCCGGTGGGACTATGAAGATATCCCAGATCGATCCGGATTTTCAACGGATTCGAAAATCTATATTCCAGAGAATTCATATAATAACCGATACTGCCGCTATTGCCGCCGCTGCTGTAATAGCTCAAAGAGTAACTCTGAGTCATGGATAGTTTGGATGGATCGAAAATGGAAAAGGTACCCTTCTTGACATAGGAATCGGCGCTCGGCTGCGGTATGCTCTGCGCGAGAGCCGGAACCGAAATCGATATTATTAGAAGCGCGATTAGTTTTCTCATTTGTTCTCCGTTTGAAATTATACCCCTAATGCCGCTTTCTGTCAATCCTAATTATTATACCTAAATACGGCTTAATCGGTTCCATCTTTTAGGATCTTTTCCACTTCGGCGAGCTGGTCTATCGAATTTACCCCGAATCCTTCCGACGGTTCGGAGACTATTCGCGCCCCAACCCTATCGCCATCCCCTGCCATTATCGCTACCGTATCGGTCAAATAATACTCTTTTTGATCGTTATTATCGGTGAGACGCTTCAGAATAGGTCGAAGTCTCTTCCAGTCGAAACAAAAAGCGCCGGTATTTACCTCTTTTATCTCCCTTATTTTATCATCGGCATCTCTGTATTCGACTATAGCCTCGATGAACCCCTCGTTGTCCCGTACAATCCGTCCATAGGAGCCGGGATTATCCAGAATCGCTGTCAATACCACGGCGGCGGCGTTTAATTCGCGACGATCCCTTATCAGGCCCTCGATAGTCTCCGCTTTGACCAGCGGCATATCGCCTAAGAGGACCACAAGATCGCCGTCGAAACGTTCAAGCATCGGCTCGGCTATCATGACCGCGTGCCCGGTGCCACGCTGCTCTATTTGCTCGGCGAACTCCACTCCTCTATCCGCCAACGCTTCTCTGATCCTATCCGCCTGATGGCCGATTACCAATATCTGGCGATCTATACCGGCTTTTCGGGCCGATTCGATCACATGATCGACAATATATTTACCGTCGAGCACATGAAGCGCCTTGGGAAGATCGGATTTCATCCGTTTTCCCTTACCGGCGGCCAAAATAACCGCGACCCTTGCGGTTCTATCGTTCAAATTTCATACTCCCACTTTAGTTTATCGAGAATTAACAGTCGCGATTGAAAAGAATTTTCAAATCGGCCTGTTATCGGAGTCGACCAGTACTATTTTCGGCACATGATTTTCGGCTTCGTCGGGGGTCATGGCGGCATAACTAATAATAATGACTAAATCATCGGGCTGCCCCAGGCGAGCCGCGGGACCGTTGAGTTCGATCGCCCCGGAGCCTCGCTTGCCCTCGATTACGTAAGTCTCGAAGCGGTTGCCGTTATTGAGGTTAACCACCTGCACCCGTTCATAGACCAGTATCCCGGCGGCATCAAGAACGTCCCTGTCGATCGAAATGGAACCCTCGTAGTCGAGATCGGCGCCGGTGATGGTGGCCCGATGAATCTTCGATTTGAAAACCGTAATCCGCATAACCTTACAGCGCGTTAATCTAATGGGGCGATTCGGTTTTGGCAAGAGAAAAGGGAGGGGATCTTGGTCAAATTGACATTAGACGTAGGGCGGAACTCCCTGAGTCCTGCCCCCTGAGTAATTGGCAGAAGTCGGAGACTGCGGTTCTACAATACGGATTACTCACCGAATTTACCGTCAAATTTCATCTCCTCGGAAACTCCCCAATCGTCGGCCTGGGTGCCTGGGTGCCCTATCCATCGGGTGGGTTTCTTTTTCAACTAATATGTCCATCCCAAGTATGGCGTCGCGATACCCCTCGTACCATCGATAACTACTCCATTCCCACGCGCCCGGTTCTCTGACAAGCCGACGTTTGACAGGGTTATTATGACAATAATTAACCTTTTCCCAAAGCGACTCAACTGAACGGCAATTATGATCATAACAACGCCTTTGCCATAACGCGAATCTAAAGACGCCGTTTCTTTTTACAGTCAAACTGGGAAGAAGGTTATTTTTCCCCTGTAGAAGAAACCCATGAATCCGCTTTGCCGAAATTTGTTTTATTTCTCCGATAACATGGCCCAATTTCATCACGGCAGCAGGGATTATTACCAGGTGCACATGTTCCGGCATAATAACGTAGGCAATAAGCCGAAACCCAAAAGATTTACGTACTTCATCAATAGAATCCACGACTACTTGTCTGTATCGTGAGTTTGTGAGAATCGGAAGACGTCGATGAGTTGAGAAAGTGACAAATCTTGCCCGCCCGTCATTATCGTAATGTCTTAATTTCATTATATTCGATCTCTGGTTGTCTCTGCCCATCCGTTGGGTGGGGCACCGTTTACCTTACCCACCCGTTGGGTGGGGCACCACACTGTTATTATGGATAGATCCTCTGCTTCTACATATCCACATTAGCGTATTTGGCGTGTTCCTCGATGAACTTGCGGCGCGGCTCGACAACGTCGCCCATGAGAATCGTGAAAATCTTATCCGCCTCCACCCCGTTTTCCGAATCGATACGTTTCAAAATACGGGTCTCCGGGTTCATGGTCGTCTTCCAGAGCTGATCGGGGTTCATCTCACCGAGACCTTTATAACGGGTCAGATGCACGCCCTGCTTGCCCATACGTTCGATCAAGCGATCGCGTTCGACGTCGTCGTAGGCGTAGGCCTCCTGCTTACCCTTCTTCACCCTGTAGAGCGGGGGTTGGGCGACATAAACCATGCCGGCGTCGACCAGCGGTTTCATGTAGCGGTAGAAGAATGTCAGAAGCAATGTGCGGATATGGGAACCGTCGATATCAGCGTCGGTCATGATAATGACTTTGCCGTAACGTACGCTGGCGACATCGAGATCCTCGCCCGATCCGGCGCCCAGGGCCAGGATAAGCATACGGATCTCCTCGTTGGATAAAGCCTTATCGAGCCTCGCTTTTTCGACGTTGAGGATTTTGCCTTTCAAAGGCAGAATCGCCTGGTATTTGCGGTCACGCCCTTGTTTGGCCGATCCGCCCGCCGAATCACCCTCGACGATGAATATTTCGCACAGATCTGGTTCACGCAAGGAACAATCGGCCAGCTTGCCGGGCAACGCGCCCGATTCGAGCGCCGATTTACGCCGTACAAGATCGCGAGCTTTGCGGGCGGCGTCACGAGAACGCGCCGCGGAGATACATTTTTCGAATATTTTCCTGGCGATGGGAGGATTTTCCTCCAAAAACGACCCAAGCAGTTCGCCGACTATCGATTCGACAATCCCCTTGGTTTCGGAATTGCCCAGCTTCGTTTTGGTTTGCCCCTCGAACTGGGGATCGGGTACCCTGACGGAAAGGATGGCGGTGATCCCCTCTCTGACGTCCTCTCCCTGCAACGGTTTATCGCCGTTTTTTAATAGCTTGTTTTTCGAGGCATAATTATTGATAGTCCGCGTCAAAGCCGTCTTGAAGCCGACCAGGTGCGAGCCGCCCTCGATAGTGTTGATATTGTTGACATAGCTGAAAATATTCTCGGTGTAAGCGTCGGTATATTGAAAAGCTATCTCGACATTGGTGTTCTCGCGCTCTTTGTGGAAGGAGACCGGTTTGGGGTGAAGCGGCTTTTTATTCTCGTTGAGGTAATTAACGAAATCGCTGGGGCCGCCTTTGTAGCGGAATGTCTCCGTTTTTTCCTCGCCATCGCGTTTGTCGGTTATGACGATTTTCAAGTTCTGGTTCAGGAAAGCAAGCTCCCTGAGCCGCGCGGCAAGGGTATCATAGGAGAAAACAGATTTTTGAAAAATCGTGGCATCCGGGAAAAAGGTGGTTTTGGTGCCGCTTTTTGTACTTTTGCCTGTTTTTTTCAAAGGCGTTGCGGCATTGCCGAACTCATATCTCTGATGATAAACATCGCCGCCGCGGCAAACTTCCACCTCGCACCACTCCGAGAGAGCGTTGACAACCGATACGCCGACACCATGCAAACCGCCGGAGACCTTGTATGTATCGTGATCGAACTTCCCGCCGGCGTGAAGGGTGGTCATGACCACTTCCAGGGCCGGTTTTTTCTGTGTAGGATGCTCATCGACCGGGATACCGCGGCCGTTATCCTCCACGGTTACCGAATTCCCGGGGTTAATGGCGACCTTGATCTCGTCGCAGAACCCGGCCATGGACTCATCGACCGAATTATCGACAACCTCATATACCAGATGATGAAGCCCGCGGTTGCCTATATCGCCTATGTACATTGCCGGGCGACGTCGCACCGCCTCCAGACCTTTCAGAACCTGAATAGTCGCGGCGTCGTAATGATGTCCGCTCGCCCGAACCGTATCCTCGCTCATGCCTTCTCCGTTCATTTTTATATCCTTTTATAGAAAGCGGATATCCTTTATATCCCCTCCTAATTCCTTTCTAATTTTCGCCAGAAGATCGTCCTTTAGAAAAAGCAACTGTTGTCTCCAGGCGGCCTGATGTACTTTTACTACCAGGGTATCTCCTTCGATTCTCAAAGCTTCGGTCTGCGCGGCGATTTTCTCGCCGACGATATTATTCCAGTCGGTTACCGCCCGCTGTTTTTTTAACCGGTCGGTAAAACCCATCCTGTCTAACGTTTCCAGAATGAAACTGCCGATTTTTTGAGGTTCTCCGGACAAAACTCCCACCTTGTGTATTCTTATACGCCGGGTTTTCGCGTATTCCCGACAGACTAGAAATATACCACATTCCGGCTATAATTTCAAGTTGAATCAGATAATAATCCCAAATAATATCACCGCTCAACGCTCTGTGATGTATTAGTTTACAGGCACCGCGATAAATGCGCGGGGATCGATGTTCCTTTTATCGCGTATTATTGATTTAAGGCGGAAAATCAGATGATAATAGAGGGTTTTTTATATTGATTGACATTGCGCAATATCGGACTATATTTTTAGCTTTTTGATGGAAGGAATTTAGATGAAAGCGCTGATTACAGGGATAACCGGGCAGGACGGTTCGTACCTTGCGGAACTGCTTCTGGAAAAGGGGTATGACGTTTACGGTATGGTACGGCGCAGTTCCACCGAGAGTTTCGAGCGTATCGATCATATCACCGATAAAATTACTTTAGTGCATGGCGACCTTTTGGATCAGCTTTCCATGCTCACCCTTATCGACGAGATCAGGCCGGACGAGCTTTACAACCTGGCCGCCCAGTCCTTCGTGCCGACATCGTGGAAACAGCCGATCCTCACCGGCGAGTTCGACGCTTTGGGAGTAACCAAGATTTTAGAGGCCATAAGGCATATCGATACCAAAATAAAATTCTACCAGGCGTCATCGTCGGAGATGTTCGGACGGGTGATGGAGGTCCCGCAGACGGAGAAAACGCCGTTTTACCCCAGAAGCCCCTATGGCGTGGCCAAGGTTTACGGGCATTTTATCACGGTTAATTACAAAGAATCGTACGACATATACGCCGTCTCCGGAATTCTATTCAATCACGAGTCGCCCCGGCGGGGGCTGGAGTTTGTCTCCCGCAAGATCACCGACGGCGCCGTGCGGATAAAGCTCGGCCTGGCTGAGAAGCTGGCTTTGGGCAACCTCGACGCCAAACGCGATTGGGGTTATGCCGGCGATTATATCCGCGCAATGTGGATGATGCTTCAGCACGATACGCCTGAGAATTTCGTTATCGCCACCGGAAAGAACCATTCGGTTCGAGATCTCTGCGAAACCGCTTTCGCTCACCTCGACTTGGATTATAATGATTACGTGGTCACCGATCCGAGATTCGTCCGTCCCGCCGAGGTCGATATTCTGCTGGGCGATCCATCCAAAGCGAAAACGATCCTCGGCTGGGAGCCGGTGGTAACGTTTGAGGAAATGGTGCGCATGATGGTTGACGCAGATATGAAGAGGCTGGGGGGATAGCAGTTTGTCGGATAAGGAAAAGAAAGAATGACCGCCACTAATCCAAAACGCAAGTTTCTTGAATTTCTAAGGGAACGGCATGAGATTACCCCTATTAGGGGTTCCGATATTGTGGCGCTTAATTCTAAAGCCATATTATATTTGCGATATAATAAGAATGATGGACCAACCAAAAAATATCTCGGCAAATTTTGGTTTGGGATAACCAAGAGCGAATACGATAAATATCATAAAAGCAATTTATTTATCGTATGTGCTTGTGGAGTAAGCCCGGATAACGTCGATTATATTGTTTTACCCTCCGAGGATTTTGAGTCAATTAAAAAAGAAATTCCATTACGTTCGGGGCAGTGGAAATTTAATCTTTTCAAGACTCATGACAATAAATACCAGCTTCAAATCGCCAAAGGCGGCATCTACGATGTTACAGAATACTTGGGATTCTTTGATTTTTCGCCAAAAGAATTCCGTAGGACTTTATCTCCCTCTATTACGGAAATAAGCGCGCCTAAAATAGATCTTATAGCTGAAAAGGAAATCTCAAAATCATCTGATTTAGAAAACGAACTACTTGTTTCATCGCGCGACAGTTCTAACCCTAAATGTTTTGAATTAGCTCTTGAAAGATTTTTTTCGGAGATAGGTTTCAGGTGCAATAGAATCGGCGGGTCGGGAGAAACCGATGTTTTAATATATGAGCCAATTCGTTTTATCGTGGATGGCAAGAGCACAAAAAGCGATTCAAAAAGCGCTATTAATTTCACCCGCATTAAGAGACATATGGCTAAGAATAATGCCGAATTTATGATAATTGCAAGCGTCGGATTCGACCCCGCTGTCTGCCGAGACGCTGAATTAGAAAAAGCAACATTGTTGGACATCGATTCTGCGATAAATATTTTAAAGCTCCATAAAGAAAATATATTTTCGCCAATTGAGTATATTGAATTATTTAAGATCCCAGGTATAATTAATAAAGGAAGGCTTGACCTACTCCGTGATAAGGCAGACGTAGAAAATGCTCTCCTCTCAAATACAAATATTCTAATAGAGAATATGGATTTTACCCCGCGCTCGCTAGATGAAATAAAGGGAAGACTCGATTTATATTGCGAGCAGAACAATCTTCCAAGTCCAGGAAGGGAGGAAATTGCAGAATTCCTGGCTTTTCTATCTTCCGGTATGCTCAATATCGTAAGATGCAAAAACGAGTATTTTTCATTGCGATACACACCTAGAATGGCCAAGGAACGGTTCAAGAATGTCATGAGGTCACTATGCAAGAGCAAAACCCAGATATCTTAGCTGATGACATTATACCAGACGGCATTTGGAATGAAGTCTACAGGATTTTGGATAGCGTGTCTGATGAATGTGGTGAAGATGAATTGAGCAATTGTGATATTTTGAAATATGAGGGATGGAGCGGCAATTGCTTTTCTGATCTGGATAAATTTGACGGTGATGAAGAAGAGTATGCCGCTTCTCAAACGTCGTCTATCGTCGATGGTGATTGGGTCCCCCAGATGGTCAGGCGGAAATACAAATTGATCGAAAACGGCTATGAGCCCGGTGGTCTATACGGCGTAACTTGGGCAATATTCAGGCGCGTTCTTAAGAAAGCGTCTAGGAAAGCGAGCTGACATGAAAGCCCTGATCACAGGAATACGCGGGTTTGTCGGCGGGCATCTGACCAAACTTTTGCTTGCCCGCGGCGACGAGGTAGTCGGTCTGGATTGCGACGATAAAAATCTCGATATCGATATCGACGGCGAGCCGATAAGGATTTTCAAAGGCGATCTTCGCGACGAGGACATTGTCGCTAAAGCGTTAAACGAATTCAAGCCCGATTGTCTTTTTCATCTGGCCGCGCAATCGTCGGTAAAGCTCTCTTTCGAAAACCCCCTGGAGACCTTTTCGGCCAACCTCATCGGCACCCTGATTCTACTGGAGACGATCAGCAAGCTCGATTTCCCGGTAAAGACGCTGGTCATATCATCGTCAGAGATTTACGGCCGTTTGAAACCCGAGGAATGCCCGGTTGGCGAGGATCATCCCATGAATCCGATCAATCCCTACGCTGTCAGTAAGGCGGCGGTGGACCTGCTGGCGCGTCAATACCACCAGGCCTACCAGATGCCGGTGTATATTGCCCGCGCTTTTTCGCATTCCGGTCCGGGGCAGAAGACGGTAGCGGTGCTCTCCGATTGGGCTTTTCAGATCGCCAAAATGGAGCTTGGGCTTTCGCCCCGTAAAATGAAAGTCGGCAATATCAAAATTCAGCGCGATTATACCGACGTCCGCGATATTGTGAGAGCGTATCTCGATATTATCGAGAAGGGTCAGCCGGGCAGGCCGTATAACGTTTGCTCGGGCAAAGGATATAAGCTTTCCGACCTTTTAGAGAAGTATCAGACTCTGGTTAAAAAGGATTTCGAGGTGGCCAGCGATAAATCGCGGCTGAGGCCTATCGATATTCCGATTCTCATCGGTTCCTACGATCTATTAAACGCTGATACCGGGTGGAATCCGGAAATCCCGATTGAGACGACCCTTGCCGACGCGTTGAAATTCTGGCATGATCATCTCATTGAGGAAATGTAATGCCTGTCGATAATATTTTTAGAAGATATAGTTTTATTGGAGCGTAAATGCCAGGTAAATCGAAAAGTGTAAAAACAAAACGTTCGGGCCAGCGTCGAGAAGGACTGCTCGGGCAACTCGAGAAGAAGATAAAAGACCGTTCGGCGTCAATGGCCATAATAGGGATGGGGTATGTCGGCCTTCCCCTGGCTGTCGAATTCGGCCGGGTTGGTTTTAAAATCACCGGACTCGATATATCCGAGAAGAAGGTGAAAACTATAAACGCCGGCAAATCGGATATCGATGATATAAAACATTCCGAGGTCAGGGAACTGGTCGATCTTAAACGGCTTCACTGTACTTCTGATTTCTCTGGGTTGAAACAAGCCGACGTTGTCATTATTTGCGTGCCCACGCCGTTAAATAAGACCAAGGATCCCGATGTCTCTTTCATTCTTAACGCCACTACAGAGATAGCAAAACGCATTCATAAGGGCCAACTGGTCGTTTTGGAATCAACGACCTATCCGGGGACAACCGAGGAATTGATCAGGCCGAAACTGGAGGAGTCGGGATTGAAGGTCGGCAAGGATTTCTTTTTAGCTTTCTCACCGGAACGTGTCGATCCCGGGAATCCGAAATATACGACACAGAATACTCCCAAGATCGTTGGCGGAACAACGCCCAATTGCCTTAGGGTCGCCCGCACGTTTTACGAACAGGTAATAGTCCAGGTCGTCCCGGTAACATCCACCAAGGCGGCGGAGATGGTCAAGCTTTTGGAGAATACTTTTCGTTCGGTGAATATCGCCCTGGTCAACGAAGTTGCCCTGATGTGCGACCGGCTGGGTGTCGACGTCTGGGAGATTATCGACGCCGCCAGCACCAAACCGTTCGGCTTTATGCGTTTCTATCCCGGCCCCGGCCTCGGGGGGCACTGTATACCGATCGACCCGCATTATCTATCGTGGAAATTGAAATCATTGAATTACTACGCCCGGTTCATCGAGCTGGCCGGCGATATCAACTCGCGCATGCCGGAGTTCGTGGTGGAGAAGATAACCATCGCCTTAAATACGAAACGGATATCCTTAAACGGGGCTAAAGTGCTTATCCTCGGAGTATCCTACAAGAAGGATGTTGCCGATTTGAGGGAATCGCCGTCGCTGGACGTTATCCGGTTGTTGCAGGAAAAGGGAGCTAAAGTCAGTTATTGCGATCCCTATGTCCCGGTAATACATATGGATTCCGGTCCCGTAATGAAAGCGGTCCCCTTAAACGAAAAGGCCTTGAAATCGGCCGATTGTGTCGCTGTCATCACCGACCATTCCCATTTCAATTACCAGTGGGTTGTGGATCAATCGTCGCTGGTGGTGGATACGCGCAACGCCACCAAGAACGTGATTAACGGCAGGAAGAAGATCTTTAAAATTTAGATGATGTCGCTCTGAAAAACGCCGCGGAGGATAAGCGGCGTTTTTTTATACCGCGCGGATTAAAAATAATAGCAGTTAAAGAATTCGCCGCGGCGATCTTTCCGGTTGATTCGAATAGTCAAAAAAAGAGGGGAATGTTTATGCGGTCGATTTTAACAGCGTTGATTGTCATCTTTGTCGCGTCCGTTTCGACAGGGAGCGATTTCGAGGTATTATTCGACGGACATGGCGATATAGTGTCGTATATATATTTCAAGCAGAACGCCGATTATTTTATCGATACGGAGCTCAACGTAAATGTGGAGACATTCAGGTATAAACGTTTTTATTTCATGGTCGATCTTTTCAAAGAGACTCATATGGGCCGCAAATACAACTCCAACATGGTATTCGACCCCACGCGCGCCCACTGGTCTTTCGGTTTCTCAGGAAGGATCGAGCTGGAGAAATATTTTTTCGAGGCGCAGATGCATCACGATTGCTTCCACGATATCGATCGCTGGCGCGATAATTCCGTTTACTGGAATTCACCCCGGCTGGGATTCGGTTCTTTAGGTTATCTTCCGAAATACAAATATCATAAACCGAAACCGGAATTTGAGGACGGTATCCTGGAGAACAGGTGGGATTATTACCTGCTGGCATCCTTTTTCGCGCCGAGGGGGCTCAATTTCCAGAAACATCACGATTACAAGTTTAATTTGAACACCGATATAAGATATCGGCTATTTCGAAAAGGCAGATGGGGCGGCGATATCGAGATGGCCAATCTCTGGGTATTGAATACTGATAACGATCTCAAGAGGCAGCACAGGCTTAGCTTTAATTCCACCATATACGGGAATAAGGGAGTATTGGTTATATATTTGCGATTCTGGCCTTATGACGATCAATCGATCCGAAGCCGGGCCGACCATAAATTCGCGTTTGGTATACACCTGGGATTTTAATCCTTGAGCGATCCTCGGGATAAATTTCGGCAGGATCGCTTCGAGCGCCACTCGATTCCTCTTTAATTTAAGCTTTTGACTTTTAATAACCGCCCGACTATATTGCGTCGGAGTGATTTTATGATCGAATCGGTAGGCATTGATCTGGTTGAAACTCATAGGATTGAAGCGGCGATTAAACGTTACGGGGAACGCTTCACGTCCCGTGTTTTTACTCCGTGGGAAATTCAATACTGTCTTTCGAAAATCAATCCTGTCATGTCTTTCGCCGCCCGGTTTGCCGTTAAGGAAGCGGTATTCAAGGCGGTGGGCACCGGGTTTGCCGAGGGTGTCAAGTGGACGTCAGTGGAGGTTGTCAACGATCCCAGCGGTCGGCCCCAGGTTCGATTGGGGAAGACGATCCGCGATCATATCGGAAACAAGAAAATTCTAATCTCACTTTCCCATTCCAGAGAACATGCCGTGGCCACGGCCATCCTTGTTTCGGGGGAATAGGCCTGAGATAATTTTGAATCGTTCCCCGGGAGAGATTCTTGAGCGAAATTGAAGTAATAGCGGCAGAGATAGCCGAATTCGGTAAACGTCTATACGAACGCGATTACATCTGCGCCGCCGAGGGAAATCTATCGGCGAGGCTTGCCGAAGGCAGGCTCATGATTACACCGTCGAATCGCAACAAGGGTTATCTTAAATCGTCGGATATGATAATCTGCGATATGGACGGTAATGTTATCGAAGGCGAATTGAAACCGTCATCCGAGATTAAATTACATCTGGCAATTTATAAATATCGTCCGGACGTTACCGCTGTTTGCCATGCTCATCCTGTTTACGCCACCGCTTTCGCGGTAAACGGCAGAGGGCTCAACCGCGCCATCCTCCCCGAAATCGTAGGGACCCTCGGAGCTATTCCCCTTGTGGAATACGCGCCGCCCGGCTCAGAAAAACTCGCGGAGAATTTGAGATCTTATCTTGACCGTTATGACTCGTTTTTATTGCGATCGCATGGTGTTGTTACCCTGGGAAAATCATGCGAGGAGGCTTTCAACCGAATGGAGTCGGTCGAGCGGTATGCTCATATTCTCTATGTCGCCGAACGAATCGGCCGGCCGGGATTGCTATCTGAGAAGGAAACCGTCCGTTTGCTCGAATTGGCGGATCGTCGGCATATCTCGGGCGAAATTGAATTCGGCAATTAAAATATGAAAAGTGTGATAGATAAAGCGCAGCGCTTATGGAAAATTCCAGGGCCGGCCCTGGGCCCTTTGAAATTCATCAAGAAGAGGCTGGTGTCGCGCGGCGTGGAATTGATAGATCTCGAATCGATCGTTCCATATATCTCCCCCGACCTGTTGAAAACCGCGGAGAATATCCAACCGTTTTCATACGGAGTGACAGCCGATCATAATTTAATCGCGAAATTAAAATCGAAAATAGCCGAAAAACATCTGCCATTACGTTCGGTCGGTATTAATCCCGAAACGGAAATCGCGATTACTCCCGGAATACGGATGACCACGTCGCTGCTGGCGTTATCGCTTTTAAACCCTGATGATATAGCCGCTTACCCCGACCCGGGAACGCAGTATTTCAGGACGGCTATTTGTCTTGCGGATTCTATCCCACACCCTTATCCGCTGGCCGAGAGAAACGATTACATACCGAATCTTCCAGCGTTGACCGAGCCGCCAATAAATAAACTTCGGATGCTCTTTGTGAACTACCCCCACAATCCATCGACCTCATGCGCCGATTACTATTTCTATCGCGATCTGTTGAAATCGATCAAGTTCGAGAATATCATCATAGCCTCCGATAACGCTTATGTTCATCCGGGTGATTCCGACGCCGTATCGTTTCTGCAGATCACCGGAGCGAAGAAGAAGGCAGTCGAGATGCATTCGTTTTCCACCGCGTTCGGTATCGACGGTATCGGATTTGTGGTAGGGCACAGGGATGTCATCTCAATTCTCGACGGTCTCCTGTCAGCGCTGGGATATTTACCCGACGTTTATCGCGTGAAGCTGGCTCTGGCGGCGTTAGAACGCTCCGCTGAAATTTTCGCTCAACAGACACAACATATCGGTAACCTCCGAAAAATCGCCTCTTCCTGTTTGAAGGAGCTTAACTGGCGGATACGCGGCAGCGACCATACCCCCTTTCTGTGGATCAATCCGCAGGCTAAAAGCAGTTCTCTCGCGTTCGCTCGACGTTTGATCGTCAAAACCGGTGTCCGGCTGGCGCCGGGTACCGATTTCGGGGAGGGGGGCGAGGGTTGGCTTCGTCTGGCTCTCTGTCACGATGAAAATATGCTGTCAGATGCTCTTAATCGAATCTCCCATCATTCAAAAATCTGGCAGAGGAAATACCGTCCTAAAAAAGGGCGGGATTAATGAGTTTTAACGGCTATATCGCTATCGAGGGTCCCATCGGTGTTGGCAAAACGGTTCTTGCCGGGCAATTGGCTGATATTCTCAAGGGCCGGGTGATCCATGAACTGGCGGAGGAAAATCCGTTTTTGCCGGAATTTTATGAAAATAACAATAAGGCCGCTTTCCAGACACAGGTCTTTTTTCTGATGTCTCGTTTTGCCCAGCAGAAACAACTCGCTAACCGCGATCTCTTTTCGGGCGCGCTTATCTCTGATTACCTTTTCAATAAGGACAGGATATTCGCCGGTATCAACCTAAACGAACAGGAATTTTCTTTATACGATCGGGTAGCGTCGTCGATCGAAACCGAAATAATCAAGCCGGATCTGGTTATCTATCTCACCGCCGCGATCGATACTCTCATGGAGCGGATAAAAAAGCGCGGACGGAATTTTGAAAAAGGGATGGATCGCCAATACCTGGAAACAGTCCGCGAGTCATACAGCGATTATTTTTTCCATTACGATGATACCCCTCTTCTTGTGGTTAAGACCGACGGGATAGATTTTGCCCGGGATAGGGAGAAATTCGGTTATTTGGTCGATAAAGTGCTATCGAAACCAAAGACTACTGAATATATTGCCTTCGACAGGTTGAATTTCGAGGATTCTTAAGCGGGAGCACGCGATTTGGCTTACGTTAGATTGATAAATATGGTTTTCTACGGCTACCATGGGGCTTTGGCCGCCGAGAAGGAAACAGGACGACGCTACGAGGTCGATTGCGAGATAGAAACCGACATCTCAAAACCGGCCGCCTCCGATGATCTCGACGACGCCACCAACTATCTTTCTATCTATAAAATTGTCGAGAGGTATTTGGAAGATCATAGATATAACCTGGTGGAAACCCTGGCCCAAAGGTTGATGGAGGAAATCAAGAAGGAAACGGGAGCGAGCAAGGTAACCATTCGAGTACGCAAACGGATACCCCCGGTACCGGGAAATATCGATTATGTCGAGGTGGAAATCAGCGGATAAAAAATATAGGAGACAACTGTGGCTGATGTTTTTCTTAGTTTGGGCGCCAACGAGGGCGATAGAGAAGCGAATATGAAAATAGCGATCGATCTTTTAAAACAGACGTCGGGTATCGGGATAATAGCGGCATCGTCGCTTTACGAAACGAAAGCGCTGGGCATGTCCGATCAGCCTGATTTTTTAAATTGCGTAATCAGGATTAACACCAAGCTCGAGCCTCATACGCTTCTGAAAACCGTGAAAGCCATAGAGGAGACTATGGGACGGCAACCCGGCACACATATGCGGCCGCGGCCTATCGATATAGATATACTCCTTTATGATGATATAGATATTAGCTCCGAGGATCTCAGAATTCCGCATTCACGTCTTACGCGGCGTCGGTTTGTGCTCGAACCGCTTCTGGAGATCGAACCCGACGCTATCGATCCGGTATCGTCAACGCCCCTGATCGATTATATGGATGAAATCAAATCGCAGGAAGTTATTAAAATAAAGGACAGGTCCGAGGTTTGGGATGCCTGACAGCCTCTCATATAAATCCGATTCCGGGAAAGTGACCACCCGAGTTTTCAGGAAATTCAAGAAAGAGGGCAAAAAGATCGCGGTTTTGACCGCCTACGATTTCCCCACCGCCCGGATTCTCGATGACGCCGGGATCGATTGCGTTCTGGTAGGCGATTCGGCCGGGACGGTGGTCGCCGGGAATCCAACTACCCTTCCTATCACCATGGATCAGATGATTTTTCTCACTCAAGCGGTAGCCCGCGGGGTTAAGAGGGCTCTTGTGGTCGGAGATATGCCGTTTCTTAGCTTTCAGATATCGGAAGCCGACGCTATTTATAATGCCGGGCGATTCCTCAAGGAGGGGGGCGCCCAAGCGGTCAAGCTCGAGGGCGGCTCCGAGATCGCGCCGTTAATAATGAGAATGGTCGATTTCGGCATACCTGTGATGGGGCATATCGGCCTGACCCCCCAATCGATCAATAAGTTCGGGGCGCATCTGATAATGGGTAAAACCCAGAAACAGAAAAAATACCTGCTTCAATCGGCGCAGGCGCTGCAGGACGCCGGTTGTTTTGCCATAGTGCTTGAATCGGTATTACCGGACGTGGCCAGAGAAATCACGGAGTCTATCAGAATACCGACTATCGGGATCGGCGCGGGTGTTCATTGCGATGGCCAGGTGTTGGTGATTTCCGATATGATCGGCCTTTTCGAGGAGTTCCGCCCGAAATTCGTGCGAGCCTATGCCGACGTGGCCGGGGTGATCCGCAAGGCAGCAAGAGAGTATATCGACGATGTCAAAAACAGACGTTTTCCCGGCGAGGATGAGACGTATGGGTAGGTATTGAGATTGTAGAGGTGTATCGATGAGAGTGTTGATAATGTCATTGCGAGGAGTCCCGTTTTACGGGACGACGCAACAATCTCTAACTTATTTGCCTTTAGTGAAGATAGATTGCTTCGTCCCGCCTGTGACGGGACTCGCAATGACCCATATTAGATCTTTTCAACAAACCCTGCTATACGCACCTACGTTTGATTTTGATACATGCCCCTCCTTATTATAAAATCCCCACGTAAAATGCAGGCGCTGGCCGAGTCGTTACGTGCTGACGGCAAGATCGTCGGGCTGGTGCCGACAATGGGAGCGTTGCATGAAGGCCACCTCAAGCTTATCAATATCGCCGCAAAAAAATCGGATATCGTTATAGTATCGATTTTCGTTAATCCCGCCCAGTTCGGGCCGCATGAGGATTTAGGCAAATACCCTCGCGCTTTCAAATCGGATTGCCGGATGCTGGAGAAACGGGGCGCTCATATCGTATTTAATCCGTCGGTCAATCATATCTACCCTGCCGATTATTCGACCTTTGTCGATGTCGAAAGGCTGACCGAGTCGATGGAAGGGGCTCGCCGTCCCGGCCATTTCAAGGGCGTGGCCACCATATGCGCCAAGCTTTTCAATATCACCAAACCGCATTTGGCCGTGTTCGGGCAGAAGGACGGTCAACAGCTGGCGGTTATCAAACGGATGGTCAGGGATCTCAATTTCGATATCGATATAATCAAAGCGCCGACAATCAGAACCGGTACCGGCGTGGCCATGTCATCACGGCATTCGTATCTGTCGGATGAAGGTCTTGAGAAGGCCAAAGTGATCAGGCGGTCGCTTCAATTGGCCAAAGATTTGATCCGAAAGGGAGAACGATCCTCTAAAAGAATCGAAAACCGTATGCGCGAATTGATACGATCGGTCCCCGGGGCGAAAGTCGATTATATCTCGTTCAATCGCTGGGACGATCTCGAACCGCTGAAGAAGTTATCCGGCAAAGTGATGATCTCCCTGGTGGTAGTTATCGAGGGGATCAGATTGCTGGATAATGAGATTATTCGAGTGTGAATATTTTTTATAAGACGATATGCTTATATTGGTTCCCAAGCGGCGCTTGGGAACCAGATATGAGCGTTTGTCATGCCGGACTTGATTCGGCATCCATACACAGAGCCGTCGGCCCTGCTAAAAGCGGGGCTTCCCGACGGTTCCGGAAAGTTATTAGATATTTTGTAGGTCAAATCGCCTGCGATTTGACATTTCAGGTTGTTGATCAAAGCCTTTACGGTTTCGGCAAAATATCTTGAATAAACCTGACTTATCAGTGTATTATCCGGTGGAGGACAGAATGGGAAAGATGTTTTTGATATTTTATCCCCTTCTTATTGGAGGAGGATTAATGATATTACTGTTTCCAGGATATCAATATCCGTTAATTCACCTGTATCTGGGTCTGATTATGGGCTTATTGATATGGTTCAACACCAAAAGGATTAAATATGTAATCATATATTCCTCGCTTATAGTACCGTCAATAATATTGACCGCGACCGTATCAAGATATTGGGCCAACATAAACCATATTGCCATTTTACTTATTTTGTTCCTGTCAGTGTATTGGTTATTAAACCGGTTATCAAAAAGTATCCGATATAAATGCTCAAAATGCGGCTATCTGATTTCCGTATCCGCGCTGAAATTTCTAACATCACTTCACGCGTTTGAAACGAGACGCCTTAAGTGCTCCTCTTGCGACCATACCGATTGGTTTACGGCGGAAAAAAGTCAGGCAAGTGAATAATGCCGCACTGTTTGCCCCTCGGCAGGAAGGAACGACGTAATAATCTAAGAGTGGCTTGCGAATAGATCCTTACGCCCCTCCCTTTGGTCGGGACTCAGGATGACGACTTCCGTTGTATGCAATCCCACAAGTTTCGGGAATCACAACTCCCGAAACACCAGCGCCTTCCTTTTTGATGTAGGTGGGGAGTTTATCTCCCTACGACCAAGCCAAACGGCGGTCATGGCAAATCGTCGAGATCCCCAGTAAGCGGGACATGACTCGCGGGCAAAAAATAGTCAATTATATTGGTTCCCAAGCGGCGCTTGGGAACCAGATGATATTTAAAAAGGCGGTTAGGGGCCACTGCTTACCGTGACCTCAGCCAAGAAACGAGATTTAGCTCGAGCCTTTCGATATCTAAATGCAACGAAAAAACAGGACTTCCGTATCTTTAAATGGCTGTATCGACAGGGCTAAGATTATGTCCGGATCGGGGAAAGGAGCGAATCGTCATGGAATACATGGAGATAGTAAAAAGATCGTTTAAGAACGCCTGGGAATACAAGTTCTTATGGTTGTTCGGGTTCTTCGTTTCCATTACCAACGGTTTCGGGGGCGGGCATTGGTGGGCCGAAAAGCTCGACAGAGACGATTGGGGTGACTGGGGTTATCGATACAGGGGCGACCATCGTTTTGAGGATTTTTTCAATTTTCATATCGAGCCAGTAGTGATTCTTATGATTGGCATGGGGATTCTGGCGTTGGTGGTAATTTTCTGGGCTTTAAGCGTCCTGTCCGAGGGAGCGCTTATTCGCGGAATCTCCGGGAAACATCAAGACATAGACACCAATTTCGGCGATTGCTGGAGTGTCGGATTGAATAAATTTTTCAGAATATTCGGGATCATACTTTTGGCCTTCATCTCAATATTCGCCGTTTTGCTTTTGCTGATTATAATGAACATACCGTTCTGGCTGATATTCAAACCGCTTGGAATCCTAACAACTATATTTTCGGTACCGTTGTTTTTCGCGGTTATTGTGGCTATTATTTGCGTGGAGGGTTGGGCGATCCGTTACGGCGTTTTGTATGACAAATCCTGGCTGACCGCTATTTCCGATGGCTTTAGCCTTTTCAAAAACAATGTCGGCAAAACTCTCGGCGTGGCCTTTTCGTCGTTTCTAAGCCAGATGATTATCTGGTTTGTACTGGTTTTCTGTATGTTATTTATCGCCGTGCCATTCGTCATTCTCGGGTTTTATGACCTCTGGCTCGGTTTAATCCCCGGTCTTGTTGTCGCCTTTTTGTTAATCGCGCTATCATCGGCCTTCTTCGGTGTTTTCGCAAGCTCCGTCTGGACTCTCGGTTTCATGAGACTTACCGGATTTGGAGAGCAGGAAAGCTCGGAGTCCGAAACGGCATCGGCCTGATCTCCGGAATAGTTTTAATTTTCGCGGGAATCTGGCTGCTATATTCCGTATAATTAAGATATGATAATCGACCGGAATAAGAAATGGATCGTTGGCGAAATCTCCACCCCCGCCGGTAATATACCCGTAGTCGAATCGAAACTGACATCATCGGATAAAATCGCCACATATAAGGTACGCTGGGGATTCGGCAGATCTCGATACCGTGTCGATCCCGGCCTTTACGCGGTCGGCAATCCGGGCGGCGATTCGCTGGTGTTCGTTTCGGCCAACTACAAGATGAGTTTTGACCGTCTTCGCTCCAATCTCATCGGATTAGATTGCTGGATAATGGTTCTCGATACTAAGGGTATCAACGTCTGGTGCGCGGCGGGCAAGGGGACATTCGGCACCGACGAAATAGCAGCTCGCATAAAGGCGACAGGTCTCCAAGGAATCGTATCGCATCGGAAATTGATCCTTCCGTTGCTGGGCGCATCGGGGGTCAGCGCGCATAAGGTAAGGGAGAAAAGCGGGTTTCATGTCATCTACGGCCCCGTTCGGGCAAGTGATATTCCCGCCTTTCTCAAAGCGGGCAAGAAGAACAGGCCGGAGATGCGGCGGGTGAAATTCACATTCGCCGACCGGGCGGTTTTGATACCGAATGAGCTGGTTCAATGGTTCAAATATCCCCTATTTATTGCCGCCTGTTTTTTATTGCTTTCCGGATTCGGCCCGGATATCTATTCAATCGACAGGATCACCACTCGCGGAATCGAAAACTCCCTGTTTATTTTCCTGACATATTTAACCGGTATGATTTTATTGCCGCTTTTATTGCCGTGGTTGCCGGGACGTCCTTTTTCTTTGAAGGGCGCTTGGGTGGGAATCGCGCTGGCGGTCGGTCTGGGATATTATAAGGGCGGCAACCCGGAGCTTTATAACAGCGATTTCGGTGCGACAGCCTGGTATTTCATAATTCCGGCAATCACCAGTTTTATCGCCATGAATTTCACCGGCAGTTCGACTTTTACATCGCTTTCCGGTGTTAAAAAAGAGATGCGGGTAGCCGTGCCGATCCAGATATCGTTCGCGGCCATAGGGATCGGGTTATGGGTAACAGGGCTTTTCGTTTAGCCGGGAGATGAATATGTTCGGGTTACATTATCTTCCCAACGTCGTATCGCTCGAGCTGGACATGGATAAATGCAACGGCTGCAGGATGTGTGTCATTGTCTGCCCCCACGCCGTTTTCGTCGTCGAGAGCAGGAAAGCCAATATTGTAGATCTCGATTCCTGCATGGAATGCGGAGCGTGCGCGCTAAACTGCCCCGAGGAGGCGTTGACCGTGGATGCCGGTGTAGGTTGCGCCGCCGGGATTATCCAGGGAGCTATCAGGGGCACCGAGCCGACCTGCGATTGCGGCACGGATACGTCATCCTGTTGTTGAGATTTTATGCGTCAGGATTGAATGTTAATGACATCCTGACGTTTCGCGCTCTTAAGGATATAGCCCGTTTTCGGCAAGTTCCTGTCCTGCGCGCGGTGAAACCCGCTGTTCTTAATCGGGGCAAAAAAAACATCTGAATCAGTTAGTATAAGTGATATTTGTTTGATATATTAGTAGCCGGTCATAATGCCGGAAAGAACCAGACCTTCCAGCAGAGCGTTGAACGATCCTTCCTCGAAAAACAGGATTATTTCTCCTTCGAGTTCAAGTTTTTTTATAGCGAATTGGGCCCGGGCGACCAGGACAACTGTCATGGATTCAACTCCTGTCAAACGCATAAGTTCTTCGGCTTTACCTTCGACAAAAGCAGGCGTTGTAAAGGTGAGCGGCAACTTGAGTATGTTTCCGATAGCTCCCATTACGCCGTTTAAGACAATATTGCCGACCTCGACGATTGTTTCTTCGCGAAGAGTTTCGAAATCCTCGTCGGCCATGTCTCCGCCGGACAGAGTTTTCACGAGGCTGGTGGCGCTTTCGGAATTAAATATCAATTCCGCCATACCGGAAAATTTCCCGTTGAACGGTAGATTTACCGCCAGCAGTTTTTCGTCACCCAACTTTTCTATCACTTCATTCAAATCGTCAGGGGAAACCACTTTTAATGACGGAATGCGCAGTTCGACGCCGGTATCAAGCAACGCGTTAAGGGCGCCGGCGCCCTGGCCGACACCCATGTTGATCAGCTCTGTCAGACCGTCGAGTTGCTCGGGGGTGGGGCTCATTTTTTTATCCTTTCCGCTTTAGGATATTGCTTTATCAATAGCGCCGAAAAGTTCGTCCTTGTGCGGGGGCTTGTTGAGAAAGTCTTTAACTCCGAGGTTGAAACATTCTTCACGCACTGATTCCTGAATATCGGCGGAGAGGATGATAACAGGGATCGTCAACCCCTTTTCCTTGAGTGTTTGAAGTGTAGTTATACCGTCCATTACCGGCATCAGGAGATCTAAAATCATGCAATCCGGCTTTTTCGAGTTTATCGCTTCCAGGGCTTCCTGCCCATTAGCGGCCTCTAATAATTCATGATCGGTATGCTCCAGGATTCTGGAGAGCGTTTTTCGAATAAAATTGGAATCGTCCACAATCAATATCGTTGCCATAAGATTAAGCCCCTAAAGATACGCGCAATTAGTGATTATGGCTCTGCTCATAACGTTTAATATCGACCGGGATATCATAAACTTTAAGAAATCGATGATAGCAAATGTTATTAAAGGTATAGGGCTTTTTTTTAGCCAGAGACGAGGTTTTAGAATGTTTTTTAAGATATTTATGGAAGAGCGGCAAGGTTGCCATTAAGAAAAAAGGCGGAAAATCGCGAAAATTGCCCTGCGCTAAGATTTGGGTAAGACGCTATTGCCGCGAAAGAAGAAACCCGCGTGATCTCATCGCGGATAAGCTTATGATCATATTGCCTTAGCTATGCGAGCGAACAGCTTCGGTCTTTCGTTCGGTGCATGACGCGAAATCGCAGCAGGTATGGCAAACCCGTTTGAAGGCCTCGTAGCCCAAAAGCTCTATACCGGTTGTTATAAATTCGCTTTTTATCGATTCGTCGCGAAGGAGATCGGTGCTCAAATATTTTTTATTATCGTCGGGGAATACCGTGGCCACAATCGCGTCCTCGGAGATATTGTTCTGGACCTTTATAGCGGCCAGAAAATTAGCCCCGGATGATATACCGACCGCGAGACCCAATTGGCTGGCCAGCTTCTGGGCCATGATTATGGCGTCGCCATCGTCCACCGGGATTATCGAATCCAACGATTCGAGATCGACTATGCTGGGAATAAACTCGTCGGAAATCCCCTGTATGCGATGCTGGCCGACCTTATGACCGGTAGATAGTGTCGGGGAGTTGGCCGGTTCCATGGGATGAATCTTTATCGAAGAACGCTGAATTTTCAGATGTTCGCCGACACCCATGATTGTGCCGCCGGTACCTATTCCGGCCACGAAAGCGTCGGGATCAAGTTCATTATAAGTTAACTGCCACCAGAGTTCGGGGCCGGTCTCCATAAGATGAGCTTCGACATTATCCTGGTTGGAAAACTGGCTGGGTAAAAAACAATTGTCGTTCTTATGCGCCATTTCCTCGGCCATTCTGATACTTCCAATAAAACCGCCCTCGTCGCGTGAAACGGGCCTTATAGCGGCTCCGAGGCTTCGGATCAGATCGACCCGTTCGCGGCTCATCCAATCGGGCATGAAAATAGTCACCGGATGACCCAGCGCTCTGCCCAAAGCGGCGAAGGAGATTCCCGTATTTCCGCTGGTGGCCTCGATAATGGTATCGCCCGGCTTGAGACGCTCTTCCATGTATGCTTTTTTTAGAATATGCAAAGCCATGCGGTCTTTTATGCTGCCGGTCATGTTTAAATGCTCGGCCTTGGCGTAAATCGTACGAACTTTATCGTTCAGCCTAAATTTGATTCCGAGTAACGGAGTGTTCCCGATTAAAAACGAGAGCGATTGGAATTTTCTTTCTATTTCCGGTTTCATTACGCCGACCTCTTATATCGTCAATTATATCCAATTTCAGAAGGTATCGCAAGCGTCAATTAACAGGTTGACGTTTCGCGAATATCCAGGGCTTTACTTTTATGATAATCGGCTATATATTTTGCGTTAATGAAAAGCATTTTTGGCGATGGATTGAACTTCCGGTGACGATATTCAAGATAATCGCTATATTCATAAGTATAGCGGCGTTGGCCAGTTATATTAACTACCGCTACATAAAACTGCCATCCACGATAGGTTTGATGGTTGTCGGGTTGACTATGTCATTATCGCTGATCGGGTTGAATTCCCTCGGGGTGGACGTTCTCGGCCCGATGGAGGGAATATTAAAGCAGATAGATTTCGGCGAGACGTTAATGAAGGGGATGCTCAGTTTCCTTCTGTTCGCGGGAGCGTTGAAGATAAACATAAATGATCTGGCCAAACAGAAGCTGGTTGTGGGTACGTTGGCAACAGTGGGAGTTGTGGTTACCACTTTTCTTGTCGGGTCGATGATATATTTTGTATTGAACTTATTCGATTTTTCCATTTCGTATTTATACTGCCTCGTGTTCGGGGCTTTGATCGCTCCAACCGACCCGGTGGCGGTGCTGAGTATATTGAAATCGGTGAATGCCCCTAAAACGCTGGAGACGAAAATCGCCGGGGAGTCGCTTTTTAACGACGGAGTCGGGGTTGTGGTCTTCACGGTATTGATCGGAATCGCGGCGGGCGAATCGGTCTCTTTCGGTCATATCGTCCTTTTGTTCTCTCGAGAAGTAATCGGCGGAGTTCTGTTCGGAGCGGCAATAGGATTGATCGCCTATCGCCTGTTGAAAAATGTCGATGAGCATTCTGTGGAAATATTGATAACCCTCGCTTTGGTCGTCGGCGGTTACGCGCTGGCCTTGACTTTGCATACGTCCGGTCCGATCGCCATAGTGGTCGCGGGATTATTGATCGGCAACTACGGACGAGCGCTGGCCATGTCGGCCGGGACCCGGGAACGTCTTGACGATTTCTGGGAGATGATCGACGAGATCTTAAACGCCGTTCTGTTCGTCTGGATAGGATTAGAGATTCTGATTCTCTCTTTCAAGTTAGATTATTTTCTGATCGGCTTAATAGCGATACCGTTGACTTTAGGAGCGAGATTTTTCAGCGTATGGGGTACGATCAGTATAATGAAATTCAGACGCCAATTCAGCCATAACGCTATTCGCGTTCTCACATGGGGGGGATTGCGCGGCGGTATCTCCATCGCTCTTGCCCTGTCTCTCGACGCCGGAGACGCGCGTGACCTGATTGTTTCAATTACTTACGTCGTGGTTGTTTTCTCGATACTAGTGCAGGGGTTATCCATTAAACGATTATTACGTCCGGTCGCCGAGCAATAACGATTATCAATAAGATGCAAGCCGATTACCCGGGGCGCAACGAAAGGCGCTCATTTTCGTAAAAGATTAATTGATACGGCTGCATTTTAACTCGGGAGGGAATCCGATGTTTACGCGATCTTTTTATAGCGCTATCTGTTTTTGCATGTTTTTTCTATTTCAGTCGAGCATAACGGCGCAGGATAATATCAGTGATCCGGACAGCTTGAAAAGCCTGGCTCCCAACGTATATATCGATTGTTCGGATTGCGACAATGATTATCTTCGCGCGGAAATAGCGTTCGTTAATTTCGTGAGGGACCGAAAGCAGGCCGATATTCATATCCTCGTATCGGATCAACGCACAGGCGGCGGCGGACGGCAGTATACAATCGAATTTATGGGGCAGGCCGATTTTAAGGATATGGCCGACACTTTGATTTACATATCCAACGAATCGGATACAGAGGATACGGTACGAAAGGGATTGACGTCGGCTTTCAAAATCGGGCTGGCCCGATACGCCGCGAAAACCCCCTTGGGAAAATATTTAACGGTCGATTATTCGAAGCTGTCATCGCCTACCGCAGTGAAGGATAGGTGGGATTACTGGGTATTCGAGATCGGCGGAAATTACTGGTTTAACGGCGAGAAATCATATCGTTCGTTGAACATAAACGGTAATATCGAAGCCAGCAGAGTAACCGAACAATCGAGAATCAGGTTCGGGCTCTGGGGAAATTACAATGAAAGTAAATTCGATTACGAGGATTACAAAGCGTTAAGCCTTTCAAGAAGCAAGGGGTTTAACAGCGGATATATAAAAAGCCTCGGGGATCATTGGTCGGCAGGGTTATGGGGCGACGTTTATTCGTCCACATACAGCAATAAAGATATGCAGGCCAAGATAACGCCGGCGGTGGAATATAATATTTTCCCTTACGATCAATCGAACCGTCGTCAACTGAGATTGAGCTACAACGTGGGGATATCCTATGTCGATTACGAAGATACAACTATTTACGGCAAGACAACCGAATGGCTCACCGGTCAATCGCTGGGGATAACGCTCGAGCTGGTTCAGCCCTGGGGATCGATCTACGCGAATCTTTCGGGTTCTCATTACTTTCACGATTTCGAAAAAAACAAGATTAATCTATATAGCCGCCTTTCGATACGAATTGTCGAAGGTCTCTCATTCGATCTTGACGGAAGCGTTTCACGTGTCCACGATCAGTTATCCTTGCCGATGGGCGGAGCCAGCGAAGAAGAAGTGCTGTTAAGGCGGCGGGAACTGGCGACCAGTTACAACTACTGGGGATCGTTCGGGATAAGTTACTCGTTCGGATCCATCTATAATAATGTGGTCAACCCGAGGTTCGGAAATTGAAGTGAAAAATTATCGTGTGATATTAACGGAGCTTTCGGATGACGATATCGCGGTCTATCGTGATTGGTTCCTGGAGTCGGAACCGGAAACGATGACCTGTCGGCCGATAGGAGATACGAGCCTCGACAAGATGATAGAGAGATTCCGCGATCGTTTTGACGGCGAAACGCGCGGGCATTTCGCGGTCAGACGAGTTGACGATACCCGACTGGTCGGGCGAGTGACCTATTTCGATCTGAATACGAGGAACCGTTCAGCGGAGATCGGTTACCTGATCGGCCCTGAATTTCGTGGAAAAGGGTATGCGTGCGAGGCGATAACCCTCTTGCTTCGCTATCTTTTCGACCAGCTTGAGTTAAATAAGGCAATGGCCCAAACAGCGGAATTCAATATCGAGTCTGTCGCTATTCTAAAGAAGCTGGGTTTTAAACAGGACGGTCGTTTACGGCAACATCACCCCCTCGATGGGAGAAGCTACGATGATTTGCTGTTCAGTATCCTGGCTGAGGAATTCCGGAGGGAGTAGGCAATTGATCAGAATAACGCTTCCGAACCAGCCTGAAACAGATAAAATATAATGGATTAATCCTTCTATTATTGACAAAGAACGCACATACTTGTATATCCATAAATAGTTTAAACTATCATGATTGCGAAATATTTAGCAAGCATATAACGATAATGCTAACGCCTTATCATTATATCTATCGCTATTGCAAGCAGTTATCGGATTTACAACGCCACTATATAGATCTTTTAATGCGATTATTATTAGCATAATAATTGAAATTATCTATTGACAGGCAAAAATTTATTGTTATTTTATTCACAAAAGGAGCCCGATCATGGGGGTTGAGTTAAAAAAAATGCCCTATAAGCATATTTGGGAAAGCAGATGTCATAAACATATTATTTTCGGGATTTTCGATGCCGATAATAATAAAGGAGATTAATGTTAAGAGACATGTGAATAAATTCACATGCGGGGAGAGTTCGAAATGTCAGGTTCGAAAGGGAAATCGTTATTAGGCGCGCTGGAGATGGCCGTAGCGTTTCGCAACGAATCGTTAAATATCGACATGGTTATCCCCGACAATTTGAATAATAGCAGTTGCCTGACGCAACCATATATAAGGAGAGGATAGATGAACCAAAGGCGAGGATTAAGGAAGGTCATGTACGAGGCCGAGGTAACCCCCGACTTCGCCGATGAGATCGCCGCGATACCGGGTGGAGAAAAATTATTCACTTGTATCCAGTGCGGAACCTGCAGCGGAACATGCCCTGTAAGCCATCATATGGATTACACTCCGCGCAGAATCATCGCGATGATCCGAGCGGGATTCAAACAGGAGGTCTTGACCAGTTTCACGACCTGGTTATGCGCGTCCTGTTATTCCTGCACGGTGGAATGTCCCAAGGGGATAAAGATTACCGACGTCATGTACGCGTTAAAAAGGCTGGCCATACAGGAGGGGGTGTTTCCATCGAGATTCCCCATACCGATACTGGCCCGAGAATTTCATAATATCGTTTATAAATACGGCAGAAACAGCGAAAGCCGTCTGACGCTGATGCTTTTCTTGAAAACCAATCCCTTACAACTCTTTAAGCAGATCGGTTTGGGGTTCAAGCTCTGGCGTCAGGGTCGTATGGGATTGGGTGTCGATTCCATAAAAAACAAAAAGGAGCTTCGGACCTTGCTCACTGCCCTCGGCAATGGCGATTATAAAAAAGAAAAGAGGAAATCCCGACAGCTTGTCAAGGAGGCGGTATGAGCTATATTTATTATCCCGGATGCTCCTTGAAGGGGCTCGGCAGGGCCTACGAGGATTCGTTGCTGGCGGTTTTCGAATCGCTTAAAATCGCTATGAAAGAGCTTCCCGATTGGAATTGCTGCGGGGCCACCGCTTATATGGCGATCGACGAGATGAAAGCGTTTGGCCTTTCGGCAAGGAACCTGGCGTTGGCTGAAAAAAGCGCCGTTCTCGGCGAACCTGTTCACCTGGTGGCGCCCTGCGCGGGATGCTACCTCGTGCTTTCCAAGACTCAACGCTATATGAAAGAATATAACGATCTCGCTCTTGAGATACAGACCGCGTTAAAAGCCGCCAATATCAGCTATGAGGGACGGGTAAAAATTCGTCACCCGCTTGACGTGCTCGTAAACGACATAGGTTTGGATATAATAGGCGCCGAGGTTAAAAAGCCGTTAACCGGATTAAAGGTTGCCTGCTATTATGGATGCCAGATGGTCAGGCCCTATTCCACCTTCGACGATCAGCATGAACCAATCGCGATGGAAAGGTTGATGACCGCTCTCGGGGCAGAGATAGTCGAATGGCCCCTGAAAACCAGGTGCTGCGGCGGATCGTTAACCGGTACGGTCCAGGAGGTCGGTCTTCGTCTCAATTATATTCTTATAAAGGAAGCCAAAAAGCGAGGCGCCGACGTCATAGCCACCGCCTGTCCGCTCTGTCAATTCAATCTCGAGTGTTACCAGCCGAAAATCTCCAAACAATACGCTTACGACGCTAAATTACCGATCGCTTATTTTACTCAGATAATGGGCAAGGCGCTGGGTATCGACGATAAAACTCTCGGAATGCACAGAGTGTTTGTCCCGATGGAACCTATTGGAAAAACAAAATCGATGGAAGGAGCGCGGCATGCCTGAGAATAAATCCAACGGCGCCCCCAAAATCGGCGTATATGTTTGCCATTGCGGCGTCAATATAGCCAACAAGGTGGACGTGATCGAAGTAGTCAAGTTCGCCAGATCCCTTCCCAACGTAACAGTTGCCCGCGAGTACAAATTCATGTGTTCCGATCCGGGGCAGGATTTAATCAGCGAGGATATTAAGGAGGGTCGTGTCAACCGGGTGGTGGTAGCCTCGTGTTCGCCGCTGATGCACGAACCGACTTTCCGTCGGGCTACCCAGGACGCCGGCGAGAACCAGTTTTATTTCCAGATGGCCAATATCCGGGAACATGTAAGCTGGGTTACCGATGACATGACCGACGCGACGAACAAAGCGAAGGCGTTGATAGGAGGCGCGGTTCGCCGGGTCGCGCTGCATAAACCTCTTGAGAAGAAAACCGTGCCCGTGCATAAAGACGTGATGGTTGTCGGCGCGGGGATTGCCGGTATCCAGGCCGCCCTGACTATAGCCGATTCGGGCAAGAAAGTTTACCTGATCGAAAAGGAGCCGACTATCGGCGGGCATATGGCCCAGTTCGATAAGACGTTCCCCACACTCGATTGTTCCGCCTGTATCCTGACTCCCAAGATGACCCAGGTTCGGGCTCATCCCAATATCGAGCTTATGACCTATTCCGAGGTCAATTCGGTCGATGGTTTCGTGGGAAATTTCAAAGTCGAGGTTAAGCGAAAAGCAAGATATGTCAAAGAGGATGCCTGCAACGGTTGCGGGGATTGCGTGAATGTCTGTCCGGTAGCTATCCCGTCGGAGTTCGACGAGGGGCTTACCAATAGAAAAGCGATATTCCGGCCCTTTCCGCAGGCGGTTCCGAATATATATACGATATCCAGAAAAGGGACTCCACCCTGTCGGGCCGCCTGCCCTATCCATCAAAACGCTCAGGGGTATGTGACTTTAGCCGCCGAGGGAAAATACGACGAGGCAATGGACGTGATACTTCGGGATAATCCTCTTCCATCCGTTTGCGGCCGTGTTTGCACACACCCGTGCACCGCGGCATGTACACGCCGCGGTATCGACGAACCATTGAACGTACCGGCAATCAAGCGATTCGTAACCGATCACGCCATGAAGAAAAACGGCGGCTATGTGCTACCGAGGCCGGAAAAAGAACGCTCTGAAAAAGTAGCCATTGTCGGCAGCGGCCCGGCCGGTCTCACCTGCGCTTACGAGCTTCGCAAGGAAGGATACCAGGTCGAGATATTCGAATCTCAACCGGTGGCCGGCGGGATGCTTTCATTAGGAATTCCCGATTTCCGTTTGCCGCAGGATATATTAAAAATGGAAATCGCCAAGATAGAGGAAACCGGTGTTAAGATCCATCTTAATACGCCTGTTGGAGACGGCGGGGTATCGTTCGATCAACTCAAGAATGATTTCAACTCTGTTTTTATAGCTGTAGGGGCGCATATAGAAAAGAGCCTCGGTATCCCCAACGAAAAGATAAAAGGTGTTTGGGGGGGAATAGAATACCTGAGAGACGTGAATCTCGGTAAGGGCGTGAAGCTTGACAAACGTGTTCTGGTTATTGGCGGCGGCAATTCGGCCATCGACGCGGCCCGTACGGCCCTGCGAACAGGAGCGGAGGAAGTTCGAATCGTATATCGTCGTACGAGAACCGAGATGCCCGCCGACGAGGCCGAGATAATCGAAGCCGAGAAGGAAGGTATAGCGATTGATTATCTTGTCGCTCCCGTCGAGATACTGGAGGACGATCGGGTAACGGGATTGAAGGTTCAGAAGATGAAGCTCGGCGCCCCGGACGAATCGGGACGCGCCCGACCGGTGCCCGTTCCGAATTCGGAATATGTCATCCCCTGCGAGAATGTTATTATCACTATCGGTCAGAGCCCCGATCTCTCTTTCACTCCGAGCGGTAATACATTTGAAAAAACATCCTGGGGGACTTTGACTGCCGATCCGGTCACGTTGCGGACGAATATCGAGAATGTTTTCGCGGGCGGGGATTGCGTGACCGGCCCCGATGTCGTGGTTACGGCCATGGCCGCCGGGAAAAAAGCGGCGGTTTCGATTCATAGGTATATCAACGGAATAGATATGCGGGCCGACCGCGAATTCGAGGGGTCGTACGAAAGCTCGATCGAATACGATACCGCAGGTGTCATGTATAAGAAGCGGATCGAGGTACCGGCGATCGATATTTCCCAACGAGGGAATTTCAGAGAGGTTCATACCGGCTATACCGAGGAACAGGTTAAATCGGAAGCGTCACGATGCCTCGATTGCGCCGATTGCTGCGATTGCCGTCTTTGCAGTAAAGTCTGCGAGCCGAGGGCCATCGATTACGAGATGAAAGAGGAGATTCGGGAGGTCGAAGTCGGCGCGATTCTTTTGACCACCGGATTTAAGATATTCGACGCTTCCAGAATCTCACGGTACGGTTACGGTCGATACAAAAACGTTTACAGCAGTCTGCAGATAGAGCGCATGACCAACGCTTCTGGTCCTACCGGCGGCGCGGTCATAACCCGCGACGGCAAGAAACCTCAAAAAGTAGGGATCATACATTGTGTCGGTAGCCGCGACGAGAACACGAACAAGTACTGCTCGCGGGTTTGCTGTATGTACTCTCTCAAACTCGCTCATCTGATAAAAGAACGTACCGGCGCGGAAGTTTACAATTTCTATATCGATATGAGGACGCCTGGCAAAGGATACGAGGAGTTTTACGAGAAACTTTCCAAAGAGAATATCCAATTCATCCGCGGAAGGGTGGCCGAGGTTACCGACTGGTCAATGACCAAAGAAGAAGAAAATAAGCTGGTGATTAGAGTGGAGGATACGTTGATAGGTATCGTCCGGCGAATCCCAGTTGACATGGTTGTACTGGCCAATGGTCTGGAGCCTCAAAAGGACGCCGAGGATATTCGCCGTAAGTTTAATATAAGCTGTAGTTCCGATGGATGGTTCCTGGAGCGTCACCCCAAGCTTGGCCCGGTATCCACGTTCACCGATGGTATTTTCATTGCCGGCGCATGCCAGGGTCCGAAGGATATCCCAGACACGGTAGCCCAGGCCGGGGCGGCGGCGGCCGAGGCGATGGTCCTGGTTGACAGAGGATTTGTCGAACTGGAGCCGAATACAGCATATATAATCGACGAATTTTGCTCCGGCTGCAAGACCTGCATATCGCTCTGTCCGTTCAGCGCGTTGAGTTTCGACGGCGAGAAGAAGATATCGGTTATCAACGAGGCCATGTGTAAAGGATGCGGTACCTGTGTGGCGGCATGCCCGTCGGGAGCGTTGCAGCAGAATCTATTCGATGATGAACAGGTTTATGAAGAGATAAAGGGAGTGTTGAACTATGTCTGATAACGCGAAAACAAAGGGAAAATTCGAGCCGCGGATAATCGCCTTTTTCTGCAACTGGTGCACCTATACGGCGGCCGATCTCGCGGGAACGTCGAGAATGACATACGCTCCCAACGTCAGGATCGTAAAGCTCATGTGTTCCGGAAGGCTCGATCCTCAATTTATCCTGGCGGCTTTCCGGGAGGGGGCTGACGGTGTGTTAATAGGCGGATGTCATCCCGGAGATTGCCATTACCAGGAGGGCAACTACAAGGCGCTCCGACGTTACAAGTTATTGAAAATCCTTCTGGGAAAGATGGGTATCGACGATAAACGGGTGAGGCTCGAATGGATATCGGCGTCGGAGGGAGACAAGGTGCAGAAAGTCATGAACGATATGGTTGACGATGTCCGAAAACTCGGCCCACTGGATCTGGAACCGTTGAACCTGCCCGATCTTCCCGAGGGGAACGAGGAGATAACATCGGTTTTGAAAGGAGGCGCGTATGTCTAAGCCCAAAGTAGCATTCTACTGGTGCGCGTCGTGCGGCGGATGCGAAGAGGCTGTTATCGATCTGGCCGAGGGCATTCTCGATGTCGTAGCGGCTGTCGATATCGTCTTCTGGCCGGTCGCCCTCGATTTTAAAAAAGAAGATGTCGAGAATATGGCCGACGGCGAGATTGCTGTCGCGTTTGTGAACGGCGCGGTACGCACGTCCGAACAGGCGGAGATGGCCAGGCTGATGCGCAGAAAATCGGGATTGTTGATCGCTTTCGGAAGTTGTTCGCACATGGGGGGTATTCCGGGGTTGGCCAACTTGAATGACGGTAAGACGATTTTCGATAAGGTATATCATCAGGCGCCAAGCGTGATAAATAAAGAGGGAGTTGTTCCACAAGGTCAGACCAAAGTGGCTGAGGGTGAACTGACTCTTCCCGCTTTCTGGGATACGGTAAAAACGCTCGATCAGGTTGTCGAGGTCGATTATTATCTTCCCGGTTGTCCGCCGCCTGTGAAGTTGATCAACGAAGCTCTGGCGGCGATTCTCGAAGGGAAGCTCCCGCCCAAGGGGAGCGTGCTCGCTCCGGATATTTCCATGTGTAACGAGTGTCCCCGGAAGGATACCAAACCTGACGAGTTTTCCATCAAGGAATTCAAACGTCCTCACGAGATCGTTATCGATCCGGAAAAATGTCTGCTTGACCAGGGGCTTCTTTGTCTGGGACCAGCCACCCGCGCCGGTTGTGACTCCGCCTGTATAAACGGCAATATGCCCTGCACCGGATGCGGGGGGCCGACGAGCAAGGTCAAGGATTTCGGCGCGAAGGCGTTATCGGCGGTGGCCTCGTCATTAGAATACAACGATGAGAAAGATATTTCAAAACAGATGGAGAAGATTGTCGATCCGGTCGGCACATTCTACCGTTACAGCCTTCCGTTATCTTTCCTGCATAGAAGCGTGGGGGATTCCGCGAAAAAAGGAGCGTTGAAATGACACGCAAAATTACAATCGATCCCATAACAAGACTCGAGGGACATGGGAAGATAGATATTTTTCTAAATGACAGTGGTAATGTCGATCGGGCCTATTTCCAGGTTCCCGAACTGCGCGGTTTCGAGAAATTCGCCGAGGGACGGCCATCCGAGGACATGCCCCAGATAACCTCGAGGATCTGCGGGGTCTGCCCCACCGCTCATCATATGGCTTCTTCCAAAGCGCTTGACGATCTCTATCAGGTCGATCCACCGTCGCCGGCGAAGAAAATCAGGGAGATGATTTACAATATTTTCTTCGTGGAGGATCATACCCTGCATTTCTATTTTCTCGGCGGTCCCGATTTTGTAGTCGGCCCTACCGCTCCCAAGGCGGAACGTAACATCCTCGGTGTAATAGGCAAGGTCGGTGTCGAGGTCGGTAAGCAGGTGATAGGCCTGCGAAAGGAGATGCGCGATCTGATATCTCTTGCCGCCGGAAAGGTAATTCACCCTGTATTCGGTTTGCCGGGAGGTATTTCCAAAGCGCTCAAAGCGGAGGATCAGCAAAGATACATAGACGGCGCGGATCATGCCGTCGAATTCGCTAAATTCAGCCTGCAGGTGTTTAACGATATCGTTTTGAAAAACGAGCGGTATATCGAGACGATCCTCTCGGATATGTACACGCATAAGACCTATTATATGGGGATGGTCGATTCGAACAACAAAGTCAATTTCTACGACGGCGAATTGAGAGTTGTCGCTCCCGACGGCTCCGAATATGTCAAATTCAAATCTCAGGATTATCTCAAACATGTGGCCGAGCATGTGGAGCCGTGGAGTTATGTCAAATTCTGTTATTTAAAAAATGTCGGCTGGAAGGGATTCGAGGACGGTCCCGAGAGCGGAATTTTCGCCGTGGCCCCGCTGGCCAGGCTCAACGCCGCCGACGGCATGGCCACGCCGGAAGCCCAAGCCGCTTACGAGCAGTATTTCTCAACACTCGGGGGAAAACCGGTACACTGCACTCTGGCCAACCATTGGGCGAGATTGATAGAATTGCTTTACGCCGCCGAGCGGATGAAAGAGCTTGCTAACGACCCGGAGATAATCGATCCGAATGTTCGTAATATCCCGACGAACAAACCGACCGAAGGTTTCGGGGTAGTCGAAGCGCCGCGCGGCACCCTGTTCCATCATTACCAGACCGATGAAAGGGGAGTAATCGAAAAAGCGAATCTCATTGTCGCTACGCAGAACAACGCCGCCCGTATCGCCATGTCCGTGGATAAGGCGGCCAGAGCCGTCATCAAGAACGGTAAAGTTGACGACGGCATATTGAATCTGGTAGAAATGGCGTTCAGGGCTTACGATCCCTGCCACGGTTGCGCCACTCATACGCTGCCGGGGCAAATGCCTTTGCTCGTGAGGGTGTTCGACAATAACAAAAAGATTGTTTCCGAAATAAAAAGAGATTAGCGGATGAAACCCCTGGTCTTATGTCTCGGAAACGAGCTTCTGGCCGATGACGCCGCTGGGATCATCGCCGCCGCGAAATTGAAAGCGGATATCGGCGATCAGGCCGATATTGTAGATACAAGTTTATCAGGCATGGCGCTTCTGGAGTATTTTATCGGATACGAGCAGGCGATAATAGTAGATGCTATTCATACCGGCAAACATGAGCCCGGAAGCGTCATCGAAATCGATCAAAGCGAACTGAAAGCGGTTATAGCGCCGTCGCCCCACTACGCCGGTCTGCCGGAGATGCTGGAGATCGCTAAACTGCTCGGAGTCGATTTTCCGAAAGATATAAAGATATTCGCTATCGAGGCCGCCGATCCATATACGATCGGAGGCAAAATCGACGATAGAGTCAGGGACGGCATCGACAAGGCGGTCGAGAGAGTGAAGGCCGAACTCGAGCGAATGAACTCGGCTTCTGTTGAAAATATCGAGTAGTATTCTATCGAAGAGGGGGGGGCTTTATGGCGTTGCGAAGTTATGACGAATATATTCGATCTTTAAGATCGATGAGGCCGAATATTCATAAATTCGACGAGCTTATCGAGGATGTAACAACTCACCCGGCGACCCGTAGAACCGTTGAGGGACACAGTAAATCGTTCAGGTTATATAGCGATCCTGACGAAAAAGATATTTTTACGACTACCTCCCATCTCACCGGTGAGCCTATAAGCCGGTATCTTTCCATAATACAAAGCCCGGAGGATATGTACGCCAACAGCCGGATGAAACGCCGCATGTTCCAGCTCACCGGCACCTGCACCGGCGGACGATGTGTCGGCTGGACCGCTCTCAATTCCATGTTTATCACTACTTACGAAATCGACGAGAAGCTCGGCGCCGATTATCATCAACGGCTCATCGCCTGGCTGAAAACGGCGCAGGCGGCGGATATAACGATCTCCGGGGCGTTAACCGATCCCAAAGGAGACCGTACTAAAACACCGTCGCGACAGGCCGATCCCGATATGTCGTTGCGGATCGTGGAAAGACGCGATGACGGAATAGTGGTGCGTGGAGCCAAAGTAATGATCTGCGGCGTGGCGGCATCGAATGAGATATTCGTATTGCCGGGTTCGGGGTATAAAGAAGAGGATAAGGATTACGCCGTTTCGTTTGTCATTCCCCGCGATATTGAAAACCTGACCATAGTGGAAACACGTCGTCCCAGCGACACCCGCGAGGAAGAGGAGGGGTTCGATATACCGAACGAGGAGGGCGGTATAACCCAGGCATACCTTTTCTTCGAGGATGTTTTCGTCCCCAACGAACGTGTATTTATGGCCGGTGAGTATCAATATAGCCTTAAGGCGGTACTGAATTTCATCGCGCCGTATCGAGCCGCTATCGGCGGATGTGTTGCCGGGCAGGGGGACGTAAAGATCGGAGCGGCGGTGTTGACCGCCCGCGCCAACGGTTTGCAATCGAGGGTTTTTAACGATAAGATCACACAGATGCATATCAACAACGAGACCACCTATGGTATCGGTATCGCGGCGGCGGCGATGGGCAAAAAGCACCCATCGGGGGCGTGGCAATGCGATCAGCTCTTATCCAACGTTAACAAAGTGCATGTAGCGACATTACCGTATGAAACGTCGAGGCTCGCCCAGGAGATCGCCGGTGGGATCGGCGAGACCGGATGTATGCCGTCGTATAAGGATTTTAAATCGAAAAAGTACGGTCATTTGATCGAGAAATATATGAAAGCGGTATCGTCGGCTGAACCTCGTGCCAGGGCGGCGCGGCTGGTCGAGTGGGCGACCATAGGCGCGGGAGTACCCGGTTGCATGCATGGCGGCGGCTCTCCCGATGGCGCCAAGCTTATGATACGAAGCGTATCCGATCTCGAAGCCAAAGTCGAGTTTGCCCGCAAGCTGGCCGGGATTAAAGAAGAGATTCCGGAGCCGGAGAGGAAGAAATAACAGCCGTATAGAATATAATCTATGTAGGGGCGTATTGATATACGCCCTTTACGTGGCAGGCAGACGTCCTCGTCTGCCTGCAGGTTAGATAGCGTATGAGGACATTAACCCCTCGGGTGGCATGCTTTTACTCCGACCGGAGGTCGGAGGATAAGCATGAA